>RCUO01000171.1_pt1 | contig 41835 bp, 36 predicted proteins | sample 2166161 | NCBI WGS metagenome assembly RCUO01 (sample SAMN09932617, study PRJNA488358) | compost metagenome | feature: garden; material: soil; isolation source: compost soil in cyclohexanecarbonitrile-enriched culture | place: Germany: Experimental Botanical Garden Goettingen | collected 2016-01-27
CCAGGACCGTATAACGGCCAAAGCGTCCGCTTAATCGGCTGCCGAACAGGCTTCCAAGCAGATTGCCGAGTCCGAGAAACAGCATCACCTGGCCGATATGAGAGACGCCAAGCCCAAATGATTTGGAGAGCCAGGAGCCAAGAAACGAGAAGACGGCAAAGTTGCCGATTTGAAATACGAAGTACGCAGAGAATGCTAAAATGGCGGTTTTAGAGGAGAGAAGAAAGCCGTAGGGTTTCAGAAGGTTCGACCCTGTACCTTTCTCAAGCCTCGAGGGTATGGAGGGCAGAAGGGGGAATAGAAGCAATGACAGGAGGAGAGAGAAGCCCGCGATCACCAGAAACGGGGTCTTCCAGGAATGAACGGCGAAGAATCCGCCCAGAGGCAGGCCGAGCAGCTGCGCGCAGGAGAGACCGGCGGTTGCAATTCCCATGCCCTGAAGAATCCGTTCCTTCGGCAGAAGAATCGGGATGGATGCCCACACCTGAGGGGTTACGAATGCCGCGCTTACGCCGGCGAGGAACCGGAACAGCAGCATGCTCCAAAATCCGGATGCGGTTGCGCAGAGCGCAGTTGACAGCGTGAAGGCAAGCATTCCTGCAATCATGACGGGCTTCCGGTTCAACCGGTCCGACAGGGGGCCCGCAATCAAGGCGAACAGAGCGTAGCCAAGCGCATAGGCGCTGACCATCCATCCGGACAGAGCCGTGGATACCCCGAAGTCTTCACGAAGCACCGGAAGCAGCGGACTGATCAGGAACGTATCTGTGCCGACGATGAACATGATGAGGAAGAAGAGCGTAAGACTTGTTTTTTGCATAAAAAAACCTCCATTATTTCATTAGTTAAATAACTATTGAACTAAAAGGCGATAAAAAACCGGATCACAGGGTATCCAGGAATCCGGGCAAATATTGATCGAACGTTTCTTGTCGAATTTGTATGTATTTGGTCTGGGCTTCCTTTCTAACGAGAATCAATCCCGCTTCCCTTAAGGTACGGAAATGGTAAGAGGCGTTCGACTTGGAGGCTTCGCAACGTTCGCCAACTTCTCCGCAGTTCAGCTCCGTTCTGCTGTCTCTCAGCGTCCGGAGAATTTGCAGGCGGGTGGGGTCGGCCAGTGCCTTGAAAATATGCACACGCTGCTCATCGTTAATTAATGTTTGTTCAATAGTCATAGAACTATGATAACTCCTTTTTCCATACTGTCAAGAGTGATTTGAGAATTCGTACACGCCCGTTCATCACTGTCAGCTAATCCAGCCATTTCTGCTCATAGACGTACCTCGCAAGCTGGACCCGATTCTCCATGTGAAGCTTTTGCATAATATTTTTCAAATGATTCTTCACCGTATGTTCGGATATGATCAATTGCTGCGAAATGTCACGGTTGGACAAGCCTTTGGCGACCAGTGTCAGTATTTCCCGTTCCCGTCCGGTCAGCGGGTCTCCGCACGCCTCCGGCTGTCTCGTTCGCGAGAACTCGTTCAGAAGAAGATGGGCAAGCTCCCGGGTCATCGGGGCCTCGTCCAAGGCAATCGCCCGTAAATACTCATGCCAGGATTCCGGCTTTAAATTTTTCAGCATATAGCCCTGCGCACCCTTTTTAAGGGCCTCGAACAGATGGGTAATATCGTCGGATACAGTAAGGATCACGATTTTCACATAAGGGAATCTTTCTTTAATCCGTTTCGTTGCTTCCAGACCGTCCATCACAGGCATTTGTATGTCCATCAAAATAAGGTCCGGCATCCATAGCTCCGTCAGCGCAATTGCTTCGGCGCCATCTTTACCCTCGGCTACGAATTCAAATGCCGGATCGTCGCCAAGGATGGTGTGAATGCCTTCCCGGGCCTGATCGCTATCGTCGACTACAAGTACGCGGATCGGTGTATTCACGCTGCTTCCCCCTTTCGGATGCTGAACACCGTCTCACCTTCGTTCCTTCCGATATCAAAATGCCAGTTCATCGTTCTCGCCCGGTCTTCCATCATTTTGAGGCCATACCGGCTCTCTTGCGAAGGGGCCTCGGCAAATCCCTTTCCGTCATCGCTTACTTGGCACTTCCACCCGTTAGCCGTAGGAACGGCTTCAATACGGACGCTGTTCGCTTCCGCATGCTTGCGGATATTGACCAGCGCTTCGCGAACCGAGGCGAACAGCTCAATTTTCTCCTTCGTCGTCAGCAGATTTTCCGGCAAGGCCCATTCGAGCTTGAACGACAAGCCGGTCTCCTGCTTATAGGTGTCCACCAGACGCTCGATCCCCTGAACCCAGGGTACATAGAGGCAGTCGGTCGGATACCGCAGATTGGCGATGGCTTCTCTTACGTATGCATTGGTGCGGTGAATGCTTTCTTTAAAAGACTGGAGCAGGGTGCCATCGTTATCAGATATTTGTTCCATCCGGCTCACCTGGGCGTTCAGAAGAAACAAGGATTGCATAATGCCGTCATGCAGCTCTCTGGATAACTGCTCCCGCTCCTGAAGAGCGGCTTGCATGCTGCGGGCCTCATTCAATTCCGCCTGATTCTTCTCGATCATTGAGAACAGCGGGATCAGGAACAGCAGGGATGCGATAAATACTACAACCGGCGCCAGCCAATTTCCCAGGTCCATCGAGATGTAAGGAAGCAGAAATCTGTGCCGCACGTATTCCCACAGGCCCATCGTGAAAGTTGGAATCGTCAGAATCAACCACTTCATTTGTCTGTACGTCATTTCGAATCCCTCGCTTTTATTTGATTTTCTATTTTGTCACACTCCGTCGGCATAAATAGCTAGAAAAGGCTATAGTAACGCATAAATGATCGTTGTATAGTGAATTAAATCACATAAAACATATGAAATAAATCGGAATTAACATGTGAACTCATTTAAGGAGGAGTGGAAGATGAAGATGTTGCAAAAAAAGTACAGATCAGCGGTAAAAAGGGCGCCTCTCGCTATATTGGCGATCACGGCTGCCCTTGAGGCGGGGGTAGTTCCGGTCTACGCTCATGAAGGTCATGCGGGCGTCAAAGATTACAGCGGTCATTGGAGCGAGTCGATTGTTGAGCGTTCAATCGGGCAAAAGCTTCTGACCGGTTATCAGGACGGGAGCTTCCATCCCGACTCTCCGATCACCAGAGCGGAGCTGGCGGTTCTGCTCACGAAGGCTTTTCCGGATGAGAACTCGAAAAAAACGGAATCCTTCTCCGACGTGCGTTCCGGCTCATGGTATGCATCGGCGGTTAGCCAGGCAGTTGGAGATGGCTATTTAAGCGCGAATGCGGACGGCGCTTTCCGGCCGGGCCAGCCGGCGACGCGGGCCGAGGCCGCCGCAGCTTTTGCGGCTGCCCTTAACTGGAAGGAAGTTTCGGCAGATACTCTGAACGCATATAAAGATATCGCTTATCTTCCTACCGGAGAAGAGGGAGAGTGGCTCCGCCAGGCGGCAGCTCAAGGATACATAGAAGCATCATCCGATGGATATCTGTTACCGCAGAAGCCGTTAACCCGGTCAGAGGCCGTGTTCTTTCTGGCCAAAGCAGGCAGCTCGGAGCCGCTTGACGTGCAGCCGCCGGCTTTCAATGCTGAGCAGGAGTATACCGGCTCCATTGTTCAATCTGCAGAAGGCTTCAGTCTGAAGGTGAAGACTGACAGCGGCAGCGACACCGTCTATTCACTGACCGGGGCAGGAGATGAAACACTTGCCGGAACTGAAGCTGTAGCCGGTATCGAATCCGGAACAGCGCTCGTGGATGCGATTGATGGACTAGTACCCGGCAAGCTTCAGGTGGTGAAGATAGCTCCCGGTGGCAGTGGCGGTACGACGGCCGATTTGCAGGAACTGGATGGTATTCTTATCGAAGGCCATCACAGCGGAACAAGCGACCCGACTAAACATTCGAAGAAATGCCTGCTGATGCCGGGCTGCGCTTCATCCGGGTTCGGAATCGACGTCCTGCAGGCAGACGGCAAGTATAAATACTACAAGTTTGACGAGAGAGGCCATAAGCTGGCCGCCGTGTTGATCGACAGCATCAAGAAAGAGAAGAATATCGTTATCCATGTAACCGGGACAATCGAGGGGGACACGCTGCATGTCGCTTCCCTTTCACAGGATGTAACCGCCGTCGATTCGCCGGCTGAGAGCGATCAAGATGCGAGCAGTGGGAGGGGGCATATGGACTAATTGCTGTTCTTCGATAAGGTTAACGCGGAAGCAGGGAGCAGCGGAATGAATTTCGGATGAACGATGGGATTAGGATACGAAATGTAAATGGATAATTCGGCTAACAATGTAGGAGGAACAATGTCTGATCACTTCACGGAAACTAGTCAAGCTGAAGAGCGGAATCGGCAGACTCGCGACATCAGAAAAGGAATAAGATGGCTTCTCGCAGCAGCGGTTGTCCTGTCAGCCTGCATACTGCTCTGGCTTCATCCGGAATGGAGAGGCTTTGTTCTGGATTTGGTCCTGATGAAGAATGTCCCCCAACTGTCCATGGATGCAGGCTATGGCATGATTTTTACAGTTGGCATTTTCACATCTTTTCATTGTGCAGGCATGTGTGGAGGGATTGCAATTTCCCAGTCCATGCGCGGCCGGAAAGAGCTGAACAAGCTTGAACGCTTACAGCGATATGTCCCTTCCATCCGCTACAATGGCGGCCGGATTGTCTCCTATACGCTTTTTGGGGGACTTGCGGGCGGGATCGGCCAGGTCTTCCAGTTGCCGGGAATCTGGCGCGGAATCATCCCTCTCATCGGCGGTCTGTTCATGATTATTATGGGATTCAATCTGTTAGGATTGTTCAAGGTTTTGCGCAGATTCAATTTGAGCATGCCCTCGTTCGCATTCAATGTAATCCGGAACGGGGCTTCCGGTCTGGGGCCTTTTTCAGTCGGCATACTTAGCGCTTTAATGCCTTGCGGACCCTTACAAATTATGCAGCTGTACGCGCTTGGAACAGGCAGTATTGTCCATGGAGCTCTTTCCATGCTGGTCTTCTCTCTGGGCACGGTACCGATGCTCTTTCTGTTCGGAGCAGTCCACCCGATGCTGAGCAAGAAGTTCGCCGGACAGGTACTAAAGGCAAGCGCCCTGATCGTCATTACGCTGGGTCTGGTTATGCTAAACAGAGGGTTTGCCCTGGCAGGCATTTCACTTCCTTACGAAAAAGTGCATATTAGCCCACAGGCGGTGATCGCCAGGCTGAACCCGAACGGCCTATCCCAGGTTGCGGCTGCGCAAGCAGGGAAGAACAGCTATCCGCAGATCGTCGTGCAAAAGGGAATACCCGTCACCTGGAATCTGCATATTGAAAAAGAGAATCTGAACACATGCAACGATGCGCTCAGCATTCCCAGGTTAAAGATCGAGCAAAAGCTTCATGCCGGCGACAATACGATCAGCTTCACCCCTAAGCAGGAAGGAGTGTTGGAGTATACCTGCTGGATGGGAATGATCCGGAGCAGCATCGTCGTTGTGGATGACATAAGCCGCTACGATCGGGATCAGTTGTCATCTGCTAGCGGGATCGTAAAAAGCTCGGACGCTACCAACTCCAAGAACGCATCCGATGCAACCTCAAACCCGAGGCCAACTACTCCTGCTTCTGCAAGGGAAACCGGGCAGCCTCAAGGACAAAGCGGACAGGCTGCTGCTACGGCGGTGACGCGGAGCTCAGGTAACATTAACGGTTCCGCAGCTCCAGCTGCAACTCCGCATAAGACCCCGCCGCCCAAAGCATCTGCCAAAACGGCAAGCAAGCCGACGCCTACGCCGGACCCGACTCCCTTGAATGGCAAGGACCATAAGAAGGAAGCGGGGCTGAAGAGCACTGCTCCGTCTGCGTCACCGAACAAAGCGAAATCTGCCGAGTCCGATACCAAAGGATCGAAGACTTCCGCCGGCAAGAAAGAATCGGCTGCGGCGGCAGGGAAGGCGTCTACGTCCTCTCCCAAGCCGGCTGCCACGGCTAAACCCACGGCTAAACCCATTGCATCTCCCAAAGGTGCAGAGAACGGCGATCAGGAGATCCAGACTGCTGTTACCATCGTTGGTAAAGACAGCTACTCTCCGATTACGGTCAAGAAAGGAATCCCGGTCAGATGGATCATTCGGGTAAGCCGGGATCAGTTGAATGACTGCAACAACGAGATTATTGTCCCGGCCTTTCATATCCGAAAGAAGCTTGTGGTCGGGGATAATGTTGTGGAGTTCACGCCGAATGAGACGGGAGATTTCCCTTTTACCTGCTGGATGGAAATGATTGAGAGCCGGATCACGGTTACGGAGTGACAGTACGAGCTGATGGTCTATGTGAAATTGCATTCTTTTTACCGTGGACCGGCGAAAGAATAACAAATTGGGAGAGGAGGGACTGAAATGGCGGAAACAACCCTGCGGGTGGATGGAATGACCTGCACATTGTGTTCCAGGACTATAGAAGCGGCTCTTGGCAGACTGAAAGGAATCCAAAGAGTATCGGTCAGCTATGTGGCGGAGAAAGTACTTGTCGAATACGAGGAAGAAGCCGTGGAACTGTCGGAGGTCGTCCGGGTTATCGAATCATTGGGATTCTCGGCATCCATCAAAGGTCAAGAGACGAAGGAGGCGAAATTCAATCGGCGCCGCAAAGGCGGACAGACGGAGATGAGCAAGCTGAGAACTCGGCTTCTGATATCTGCTCTGCTTAGTTTTCCGCTCTTCCTGGGTATGGTTCTGGGAGGCCTCGGATTTTGTCATGATCTCGTCTACAGGGGGCAGGAGACCTGGTTCTCGCAGTTATTGGATACGGTCAGACATAAGACGATATTGCTGCATAACTGGAAAGTCCAGCTGGCGCTCGCAGCGCCTGTTCAATTCATCATCGGCTGGCCGTATTACAAGAATGCCTTCTATTCCCTGAAAGCCAGACAAGCGACTATGGACATTCTGGTTGTGCTCGGAACCAGTGCGGCGTTCGGCTACAGCCTGTATACGGTTATTTATAAAGAGCCGCTCGTTATCGGGGGAATGCTGAATGTTTATTTTGAAGCCTCTGCCGTCATCATTACCTTAATCCTGCTTGGAAAATATCTGGAATCCGCAGCCAAGGGCAGAACCTCCAGCGCCATCCGTGCTTTGCTCGAGCTGGAGGCCAAATCTGCCCGGGTGGAGCGGGAAGGTATAGAGCTGGACCTACCCATTGCCGAAGTGCAGGTGGGGGATATTGTCGTCGTGCGGCCTGGTGAGAAAATACCGGTTGACGGCATCGTCACTGAAGGAAGCTCGTATGTGAACGAATCCATGCTGACGGGGGAGAGCACACCGGTGCTCAAAGGCGAGCATGATTCCGTTACCGGTGCATCCCTCAATCAGCACGGCACATTCAAGTTCAGGGTAACTCAAGTGGGCGGTGACACTGTCCTGGCACGGATCGTACAAATGACGGAAGCGGCTCAGAACAGTAAAGCGCCGATCCAGAAAATCGCCGACAAAGCAGCGACATACTTCGTTCCATTCGTCCTGCTTGCTTCCTTTATCACCTTTGCAGGCTGGTACTGGGGCGTTTACGATGGAACGGCGTTTGTCCTTGACCTGGCATTGATAAAAGCTGTGGCGGTGCTGGTCGTATCCTGTCCATGCGCCCTCGGGCTTGCGACTCCGACAGCCATCATGGCGGGGATGGGCAGAGGCGCACAGAACGGAATACTGATTAAGAATGGAGAGCAGCTGGAGCTGGCCGGGAAGATCACGGACGTGGTGTTTGATAAAACCGGCACGCTGACTTCCGGGAAGCTGCATTTGAGCGATTTGATCGTGTTGGAGGAGTCCGGTGACAGCGAATTGAGCCGGGACGACATCCTGTTCCTCGCCGCCGCGGCGGAGAAGCGCTCCGAGCATCCGCTGGGCCAGGCCATCCATAAAGCAGGTATGGAGCTGTTCGTGGAGGGCATCCCGGACCCGGACACATTTATTTCCATACCGGGAAAAGGGGTCTGCGCTGACGTTGGCGGCGTCCAAGTGCTGGTAGGTTCACAGCGGCTGCTTGTCGAGCATGAGGTGGACTTGGAGCAGATCGACGGGCAGGCATTGGAGCTGCTGCGCCATAGCGGGAAGACTGTGGTGTTCATTGCCGTTGACCGGGTAGTTAGAGCCGCAGCCGGATTACAGGACAAGCTTCGCGATGGGGCGCTTGCAGCCGTTAACGAGCTGAAGAGCATGGGACTTGAGCTGCATATGCTTACAGGCGACAACATCCGTTCAGCGGAAGCCATCGCCGGGCAGCTGGGCATCCGCCATGTAGTGGCAGAGGTGCTGCCGGAGCATAAGGCTCAAGAGATTGAACGGCTGAAGGGCAAGGGCAGAGTTGTGACTATGATCGGAGACGGAATTAACGACGCCCCTGCTATGGCAGCTGCCGATGTCGGGATTGCGATCGGATCAGGCACGGATGTGGCTATTGAGACTGGCGATATTGTGCTGCTGCATGATAATCTCCTGGCCATCTCGTCGGCAATTCGCCTCTCGTCCAAGACGATGTCCATCATCAAGGAAAATCTGTTCTGGGCGTTCATCTATAATCTGCTCGCAATTCCTTTGGCGGCATTTGGCTATCTAAGCCCGGTGGTGGCCGCCGCCGCAATGGCTTTAAGCTCGGTGTCCGTTCTATTCAATTCACTTCGTCTCAGACGATTTGAGTTAAACAAGGATATCAACCTTGCCGGCAACAGCCCTTTGCAGGAAGTCCGGTCTTAAAACCAATGAATCGGAATACGGAAGATGACAAGAGCAAACGGGACAAGCGGATTCAATCTGCTATGTCCCGTTTGCGCCTTCGTGAATAATCTTGTCTATTGCTGTTGCCTATGGTATAGTTCTAACGCATGAACTAACTGAAGAAGAATTCCGCGGCTATAGTCGCGGGAGAGGTTCGCAAACTCCCTCTATAAAAAACTAAGAACGATGTGCCGGGACCGGCATGTCTGCTTGTGCTTTTCTTAGTCTTATGGATAGGTTTGATGAAGTCTCGTTCTTCTTTCCAATATTCCGGCGCCGGTGCGCCGATGGAAAAGAGAGGGATTTTTTGTTATGTCCGAAGGTAGAAAGAAGGAAGAAATGCCCGAGGTTACGCTGCTCGGAAACCAGGGAACAGCATACAATTTCGGCTATGATCCGGGTGTGCTGGAATCGTTCGACAACAAGCATCCGGGACGCGATTATTTCGTTAAATTCAATTGTCCAGAATTTACAAGCCTCTGCCCGGTAACGGGCCAGCCCGATTTCGCGACGATCTACATTTCCTACATTCCGGAAGTGAAAATGGTGGAGTCCAAGTCGCTTAAGCTGTACCTATTCAGCTTCCGCAATCATGGTGATTTCCATGAAGACTGCGTCAACATTATCATGAATGATCTGATTGCCCTGATGGACCCGCGCTATATTGAGGTGTGGGGCAAATTCACGCCGCGCGGCGGCATCTCCATCGATCCTTACTGCAACTACGGACGCCCGGGAACGAAGTACGAGACCATGGCCGAGCACCGGCTGCTGAACCACGATTTATATCCGGAGAAGGTAGATAACCGGTAATCATCGGGTTTCGGAATGGTTCTTGCGCAATACTTAAGCAGATTAAGGAGAGGAATTAATCCCATGAATAAAAAAGCTTTAGTCGTCTTCAGCGGCGGCCAGGACAGTACAACCTGTCTGGCTTGGGCCCTGAAGCAGTTCGAAGAAGTTCAGGTCGTTACCTTTAATTATAACCAGCGGCACGCGGCGGAAATCGAGGTTGCCAAGGAAATCGCCGGCCATTTCGGGGTGAAGCAGCATATCTTGGATCTCGGCCTGCTGAACCAGCTGGCTCCAAATGCGCTCACCCGCAGCGATATTGAAATCTCGGCTGGCGAGGAAGGCGAATTGCCCAGCACCTTTGTTGACGGACGAAATCTGCTCTTCCTGTCGTTCGCAGCTATTCTGGCGAAGCAGCTCGGCTACCATCACATCGTAACCGGTGTTTGTCAGACGGATTTCAGCGGATACCCCGACTGCCGGGATGTATTTGTGAAGTCGCTGAACGTGACGCTCAATCTCTCGATGGACTACGAGTTCGTTATCCATACCCCGCTCATGTGGCTGGATAAGAAAGAAACGTGGCAGTTAGCCGACGAGCTTGGACAATTCGAATATGTTCGCGAGCATACGCTAACCTGCTACAACGGGATTAAGGGGAGCGGCTGCGGCGAATGTCCGGCCTGCCAGCTCCGCAATCGAGGGCTTCAACAGTATGAAGCCGTTCGAAAGACGGTGAACGGGTAAGATGCAGCATGAAGTATCCGTATGCAAAATATTCTCGTTCGATGCGGCACACCAGCTAATCGGCCACAAAGGCAAATGCGCCAACGTTCACGGCCACACCTACAGGCTGGAAGTTGTGCTTAAGGGCCGGCCTGTAACCGAAGAAGGGCGGTCCGATGAGGGCTTTGTCGCCGATTTCGGCGATATCAAGGCGCTGGTGAAGGCGAGAATCGTCGATAAGCTGGACCATGCTTTTATGGCCAAAGGGGACGAACCTGTTCTTGAGACGCTTCAGGCCTCAGGTTCCAAGGTAGCCGTCTTGTCCTTCCGCACGACCGCCGAGAACCTGGCTGGTTACATCGCTTATACGCTGAGACAGAGCGGACTGCCTGTCTATTCCGTGAAGCTGTGGGAGACTCCGACCGCCTGGGCCGAAGTGCTGGCCGCCGACATTCCCGAACACGGGCCGGCCTACTGCATGAATGGAGGCTGCGATCTATGAGCACCAAAATTCCGGTCATCGAAATGTTCGGCCCGACGATTCAGGGGGAAGGGGCGGTCATCGGGGTCAAGACGATGTTCGTCCGTACTTACGGCTGCGATTACCGGTGCTCCTGGTGCGACTCCGCGTTCACCTGGGACGGGAGCGCGAAGGATTTGCGGGTGATGATGGAGCCGGAGGAGGTGCTGTCCGGCCTGCTGGAGATCGGCGGAGACCGGTTCGATACCGTAACCATTTCCGGCGGCAATCCGGCGCTGATCGGCGAAGGGATCTCAGAGCTGATCGGGCTACTACATGATCGCGGCATCAAGGTCGCCATTGAGACACAGGGCAGCCGCTGGCAGGACTGGTTCCTGGAAGTGGATGCCCTGACAGTAAGTCCGAAGCCACCAAGCTCCGGTATGGCCACTGACTGGACGATGCTGGATTCTATTCTGACAGAGGTCGGGATGAACGCGCGGGGTTCATACAGCCTGAAGGTTGTCGTCTTTGATGACATAGATTATGATTATGCAGTTCAAGTTCACAAGCGTTACCCGGATGTTCCATTCTACCTGCAGCCGGGCAACGACAATGTAACCGAAGAGGGCGACATTTCGGCGCGGCTTCTCGGGCGTCTCGAATGGCTGTTCAATAAGGCGATTGCTGACCCGGATATGAATGCAGCCCGCGTGCTGCCGCAGCTTCATGCCCTGATATGGTATAATAAACGAGGTAAATAAGCTCTATTCACTATTAAGCATTTGGGGAAGCCGCTCTCTTTGGAGGAGAGCTCTTCCTTTTTTTACTTCTGTATTGCAAATTCCATTATTCTCAGTATAATACTTGGTATAAATGAACCGAAAAGGGGAGTGAAGGCTATGTCAATCGACGATTATCTGGACCTATACAACTATGCGAAACAAATTGGGGATGCGGGGTGGCAAGCCGAGCTGATAGAATCCCTTCGTAAGGAAGCCGGTACTACCGAGAGCGAGCGCCGGCAGAAGGAGCTTCAGTGCCGGTTTGAGGATATCAATGTCGTGCTTAAGGAGCTGTTCAGCAAGCTGGAGAACGGCGAAGGCGACGAGAACCAGATGCTTGCGTGGAAAGAGCGGATGATCGAGCTGAAGCTGGAACGTATTTTTTTGGCCAGAAAAATGAAGTAATATAGATCCTCGGACCATCTCTGACAACAGCAAAAAAGCGCCTTATTGTCTCCTAATCGTTAAGTGACAATACAGGCGCTTTTTCGGCTAAAAAAATCTCAATTGACAGCTTCCAGCTCGATCCACTCTGAAGACCAGCCGCTGATTTCCTTAAGAATAGGAGCAAGCGCTTCGCCTTTGCGTGTGAGTGAATATTCGATGCGTACCGGAATTTCCGGATAAACCTTGCGCTCGATAATTCCTTCATTCTCCATTTCCTTCAGCCGGTCGGACAGCACCTTGCCGCTGAGATTGGACAGGCAGCCTTCGATTTCTCCGAAACGGCGCGGACCCTTCATGAGAACGAAGACAATGAGCGCGACCCAGCGCTTGCTAAGCATATCGACCGCTTTCTCAAAGCGGGGACACATTTCAAAGTCCTTCATGGAATCACCTCTGCCATTAGTATACCACAGACTTACAAAAAGTAATTATAAATATTTATATATACATTATAACTTGACGAATATATATTACAATGGTAAACTTACTTACAAATAGTTACTCCATAAATTTGTTTGAAAAGTAACGACTACTGCCGGTCGCGGCAGTTAAATCGACATTTTATAACCGAGGAAGGTGCGCTCTCATGATTAAACCGGAGATTGCTTCCATACTTAAGAACAAAATTCAAACCATTGATCGCGGTGATTCCGCTAATATTCTCGTCGGACCCATTACGCTTCCGGTAAATCTGGATGGAGAGACGGTCACCTTCAAATGGTACAGCTGGCTGCATGTTACGGAAGAAGAACGGCAGGAATTGTCCGGTGAAGATATGACGGAGAAGCTGATCGCCCGTCTGCCTTCCATGAAGCTGGCTGACAGCCAGCAGTCCAGCGTCCTCGTCTACGGCGACTTCGAGCATGACGAGCAGGCTCTGATCCGGATGCACAGCATTTGCCATACCGGCGATATATTCGGCAGCAAACGCTGCGATTGCGGCTTCCAGCTTCGCCAGTCGATGCGGATGATCGTAGAGAACGGCTCCGGCGCGCTCTTCTACCTGGCGAACCATGAGGGCAGAGGCATCGGCCTCTTCAGCAAAGCGTTCGCTTACCTGCTTCAGGAAGAAGGATTGGACACTGTTGAAGCGAATCTGGAGCTTGGATTCGAAGATGACAGCCGGGACTACTCGGACGCAATCAGCGTCCTGAAGGCGCTCCGTTCGAAGCCGGTGACGCTCATCACCAACAATCCGAAGAAGCTGAGAGCTCTGAAGGCTGCGGGAATGAACGTGGCGAGACGCGTTCCGCTGTGGGGTGACGTGTCTGTGTTTAATGAGAAATATCTCCGCACGAAGGTCATTCGTTCCGGACATCTGGAGGCGGAAGACAGCCAGCCCTTCACGGGTATGGCGGCAGGCAATCTTTAAGAGGCAAATAGGTGGTGCTTTCTCGCCCGTTCCTTTATAATGGGATGTTGAATGAACCATAACGGGCAAGAGAGGTAAAATATGGCAGCTATAGATGTGCAGGATTTGCGAAAAACCTTTAAAGTGCAAAAAAACCGCGGAGGCCTCAAAGGGGCCTTCGTTGATTTGTTTAAGCGGGAATACAATGAAGTGATGGCCGTCAAGGACATCTCGTTTCAGATCCCGGAAGGCGAGATCTGCGGCTATATCGGCGAGAACGGGGCCGGCAAGTCCACTACGATCAAGATGCTGACCGGCATTCTCGTGCCGACTTCCGGTCATTTGACCGTCGGCGGCTACGTTCCCTACGAGGAGCGGGAGAAGTTCGTCCGCAACATCGGCGTTGTCTTCGGGCAGCGCAGCCAGCTCTGGTGGGATATCGGTGTCGTGGAATCCTTCGAGCTGCTGCGGAAGGTATACCGGGTTGGCGAGGCCGATTACCGGAAAAGGCTGGACGAGCTGGTAGAACGGCTGGAGCTGCAGGAGCTGCTGAACCGGCCGGTGCGCAAGCTGAGTTTGGGCCAGCGGATGCGCTGTGAGCTGGTTGCGGCGCTGCTGCACAACCCGTCAATCGTCTTCCTGGACGAGCCGACGATCGGTCTCGATATCGTGGTCAAATCGGAGATTCGCTCCTTCCTGAAGGACATGAACCGCGAGCACGGAACAACGATCCTGCTGACGACGCATGACCTGCAGGATATCGAAGCGCTCTGTTCCCGCGTTATCATGCTCGATGACGGGCGGATCATCTACGATGGCGGCCTGGATGAGCTGAAGCAGCGCTGGGGAACCGGCCGTGAGGTCGAGTTCCAGTTCGGTGCGCCGACGAGATTGGCCAAGCTGGAGGAGCTGACATTCGGCATGCCGGTTAAATGGTCGGCGGAGAACCAGCTGGGCGCGACAGCCTGGATTCCGCTGGAGCTGAATGTCTCCGATGTGCTCGCTCGTGTCGTCGGGCAGGTCGATATTACCGACATCAAGATTATCGAGACCAATACGGATGACATCGTACGCAGCATTTATCAGTCGGGCTCGGCAAGCAAGAGCGAAGAGGCGGTTCTGGCGGTCTCCGGGGAAGGAGCCGGCCATGTTTAAGCGAACGGCGGGAGCCGCCGCCCCGGCCGGAGGCGGATTCGGAGGAGAGGCGAAGCCCGCCCGCAGCGAAAGGCGTCTGCTGCTTGACGCCTACTTCGATTTCATTCGCATCCGCTTCTTGACGATGCTGGCTTACCGGCTGAATTATTACACAGGCATTCTCATTTACTCCCTGAATATTGGCGTCAATTATTTCACCTGGAAAGCCATCTATGGACAAGGGGAGTCGCTTGGCGGCTTCACCGCATCCCAGATGACGACCTATGTGGCTGTCTCGTGGATGGCCAGAGCATTCTACTTCAACAATCTGGACCGGGAGATTTCAACTGATATCCGCGACGGCAGCATTGCGATCCAGTTCATCCGTCCTTACAATTATGTCCTGGCCAAAATGATGCAGGGCCTCGGCGAGGGCATGTTCCGGTTCATGCTGTTCATGATTCCGGGCATGGCGATTGCCATGCTGCTGTTCCCGGTGAAGCTGCCGAGTGATCCTGCGGCGTGGGCGGGATTCCTTGTTATGCTGTTCTTCAGCTTCCTGATCAACTCGCAGATCAATGTCATTACCGGGCTGCTGGCGTTCTTCGTAGAGAATAACGAGGGGTTGATGCGGATGAAGCGCGTCATCGTCGATCTGTTCTCCGGCCTTATTATTCCAATCAGCCTCTTCCCGGGCTGGCTGTCGGGCATCCTGAAGGTGCTGCCGTTCCAGGCGATCACCTATTTGCCGGGCTCCGTCTTTACGGGCCGGGTGAAGGGCGTCGGGATATGGAATGTGCTCGGCATCCAGATCTTCTGGTTCGCCGTGCTGCTCATTCCGCTATTCTTCTTGTATCGCGCTGCCAGACAGCGGCTGTTCGTGCAGGGGGGCTGATCATCATGAGATATCATTTGGGACTCTTGTCGGAATATTTGAAAAATTACATGAAGACCCGCCTCACCTATCGGGCCGACTTCTGGGTTGAAGTCATCTCCGATCTGCTGTTCCAGGCCACGAACCTGATCTTCATCTTCGTGATCTTCATGCATACGAACAGCTTGGCGGGCTGGAGCCAGAACGAGGTCGTGTTCGTATACGGATTCTTTATGGTGCCCTACGGCGTCTTCAGCTGCTTCGTCAATATGTGGAATTTCAGCGACCGCTATATTGTCAAAGGCGAGATGGACCGGATTTTGACGCGACCGGCGCATAATCTCTTTCAGATCTTTCTGGAAAATGTCGATCCGCCTTCGCTGGTCGGCTCGCTGATCGGTCTTCTGATCATGGGAGTCAGCGGATATAACCTTGGCCTTCCGTTCGAATGGTGGACCATCCCGGCGATTATTGTGCTGACGCTCAGCGCGACGGCGATCTATACCGGCATCTATACGACGCTGACTTCACTGTCGTTCTACTCGGACGCGCCGACCGGCATTATTCCGCTGATGTACAACATCCAGACGTACGGACGCTATCCCGTAACGATCTACAACCGGGCGATTCAGGTGCTGCTCACCTGGATTCTGCCTTTCGCTTTTGTTGGCGTCTATCCCGCCGCGCTCTTTCTGGGACGCGATGAGATGACGCGGATGGCGCTGCTCACGCCAGTTATGGGTGCGATCTTCCTGGGGATCGGGCTGTTCACCTGGAGCCGGGGAGTACGCCGCTACAAGGGCGCAGGATCATAAGGAATGAGTTCGTAAGCCTCCCGCATGGGAGGCTTTTTACTTTTTTGAAGAGGGATTAGCCGCAATTTCGAAGAAGTATTTGTCAAAGGAAAATCGAGTTTTAAACTGAGATAATAAAGTATTAGATTGACGATGCTTCGTTAAGCTAACGTTCAGACTAGTTGAAAATCAATCGTAGTGAACCGTATCATAAATAGGGGCAAGTTTTAAATCATTTATGGGTCATCAGGAGGAAAAAATGACTGAACTATTAGCACCAGCAGGAAATATGGAAGCTTTAAAAGCTGCCATTTCGAATGGTTGTGATGCCATATACTTAGGAATGCAAAAATTTGGCGCACGTGCATACTCATCTAATTTTGATTTCGAATCGTTACAAGAGGCGGTTACGTATGCGCACCTGAGGAACGTTAAAATCTATGTTACCATGAATACCATCGTTTTCGAAAATGAAGTGGAAGAGATGAAAGAGCAGATCCACGAATTAAATGAAATCGGTGTGGATGGCATTATCGTCCAGGACCTGGCCGCTTTCGATTATATCGTGAAGAACTTTCTTGATATGGAAGCCCATTGCTCCACTCAAATGGGAATAGACGATGTAGCCGGAACTTTATTGTTTAAGGAACTTGGTGCTAAACGAGTTGTTCTGTCCCGTGAGGTTGAGATTGAAAAAGTAAAAGAGATCAAACGAATAGCGGAAATCCCCTTGGAAATTTTCGTTCACGGTGCGTTATGTGTCTCTTATTCGGGGAACTGTCTAATGTCAGGATTAATTGGTTATCGATGCGGAAATCGCGGAAGATGTGTGGGTTCATGCCGCAAGGATTATGAACTAATGGATCTGACAACCGATGCATCTCTGGGGAAGAACTTTATTCTATCGACCAAGGACTTAAACACCATCGATTACATCCAGGATTTAAAAGAAATCGATTCTTTAAAAATTGAAGGTCGAATGAAAGTGCCTACGTATGTTGCAAATGTTGTATCAAAATATCGCATGGCCTTGGATAATAAAATAACCGAAGAAGAGAAAGAAAATCTGAAAAAAACATTCAATCGAACATTCACCAAAGGCTATTTGTTCCACGAAGATAAGAAAAATATTACAAACATCCTAAGACCGAATAACTTTGGTTATGAAATTGGAATCATCAGCAGGATTGTTAAAGATAGGTATGAAATAACACTTACACGTCCATTAAATCAAAACGATACCATCCGAATAAGCCACAACAAGGAAGATGTTAATTTAACGGTTGTCAAACTGTACAATAAAGAGGGCGAATTAATCAACAAGGCAGATAATGTCTGCTATATCAAAATCCAAGAAACGCTATCTAAGGGAGATGTCGTCTATAAAACGAAGGATTATTTCTATTCCAAAGAATTAGAAGCATCACTGGAAAAAGAATTTAAGCGGTTTACCCTGGATATTAAAGTATATGCATGTCCAGATTCAAAGCTTTTCATCGATGCGGAGGGCTTAGGCTTTCATTATTTCTATGAAAGCGAGGAAATACTGGGCGAAGCCATTCATAATCCAACAACAAAAGACCAGGTAATCAAGCAATTTTCAAGATTACATGATACGATATTCGAGCTTCACCATGTCGATTATGAGGATTGCCATGCCTTTATTCCAGCTAAACTGTTGAATGCAGCAAGAAGAGATATTGTACAGGGCTTATATGACTTAAGGCTGAACAGCCGGGAGAAAAGAACCCAAGCTTTGAAAGTAAAGGAGAAAATAAGCTTTGCCGCTCAAAAACCATACCTTACGGCCTCTGTAACGACTAAGGAACAGTATGATGCTTGCGTGAGCTGTGGAATTAAGGAAATCTATTTTAATAACGTGGTTAGAAGAAATCAAAATCATTATAAGGAAAAAGAAGGGCAGCTCCTAATCGGAGGATATGGTGGAATTTATCACTACAGAGAAACGAATCCGTTTGTTACAGACTATTCACTAAATGTTGTTAATGCCACCAGTTGCTATGAATTATATAAATTAGGTGCAAAACGAGTCACTTTATCTTATGAATTGAATAAGAGCCAAATGGAAGATTTAAGGAATGCCTATTATGAAGAAAATGACGGCTATCCTTCGCTGGAAGTGATTGTATATGGCAAGGCTCCCTTGATGTTCACCAAATATTGTCCGATGAAAAAAATGAATCAATGCAGAGTTTGCAAAACGAAGAGCTACGCGTTAAAAGATGAGAACGGAACGTTCCCTATCCTTTCCCATGATGATTGTACAACGACTCTCCTTAATGGGAAGACGCTTAATCTTTTGGATGAGCTGCAAACCATCAAAGGAATCGAGGCATTCCGATTAAGCTTCACCGTTGAATCACAAGAGCAGGTTGTGAAAGTCATTCATCAGGCCTCAGGCAAATTGAATGGCTCAATGAATAATCCTGTCTTTAATCAGGAAACCGACACAAGAGGACATTTTAATAAAGAGATTTTGTAGGCAGCCAATCTCTATCGTCACCACTATCGTTTTAAGAAAGGCAATTATATGATAAAAGTGGATAACTTATCCTTCTCATTTCCGCAAAAAGAGCTATATAAGGACATTTCATTTACGCTTGAAGAGGGGCAACATTGCGCTTTTATCGGAACAAGCGGCAGCGGGAAAAGTACACTGATCGATATCCTGATCGATCCCGAAAGGTATTTGTTTGAGGGGAAGCTAGAGATAGACCCGACCTGCAAAATCGGGTATGTCAGTCAGTTCTCGCAAGTAGACAAGCCTGAAGAAACAACCGTTTTTGACTATATCGGGGAAGCCTATATCCAGATACAAGATGAGATCGCATCCATTTATGCTGAAATGGAAACCACATCGGACATGGATTCGCTGCTGGAAAAGCTTCAATTGGCTTTGGACGCATTCGCTTCAATAGGCGGCGATGATTTTGAAAGCAGCATGAACAAGAAACTAAATCTGGCAAACCTCATGAAGCTTAAAGATGTTAAGGTATCCGCTCTGAGCGGCGGGGAATTCAAACTTATTCAAGTAATAAAGGAAATGCTTAACAGTCCGGACTTGATGATTATGGACGAATCGGATGTGTTTTTAGACTTTGAAAACCTAAATGCGCTTAAAAAATTGATTAATGCCCACAAGGGAATGCTGCTGGTCGTTACGCACAACCGCTATTTGTTGAATCATTGTTTTAACAAAATCATACACCTTGAAAACAAGGAGATCCAAGAGTTTGACGGGCGATATATCGAGTATAAATTCTCATTGCTTCAGACCAAAATTGAGCTGCAAGAACTCGCAATTGCGGAAGAAGAAGAAATCGAGCGAAACGAGAACATCATCAATAATCTTAGAGTGATCGCGACTAATCATTCAGAAGCATCCAGAGGCAGAGCGTTAAAAGCCAGAGTCAAGTTTCAAGAAAGATTGGAAGCGCGTAGAATCAAAGCGCCGTTTGTTGATATTAAGCAGCCGGATATTACGTTTGGTATGGATCATGAAATGGAGGACACCACGGTTGTAAGCGTCAATGATTATAACATTGCCTTCCATGAGCTGCTTTTAGAAAATGTTAACTTTGAGATCCAATCTACGGATAAAGTAGCCATTATCGGCCCAAACGGTACCGGGAAAACGACGTTGCTCCGAGAAATCTTTGAAAACAATCATGAGTCGATCGAAATAAAGGCTGATGCGAAAGTGGCTTATTTATCTCAGCTTCATGGCGAAACGCTAAACGATTCCAATACCATAATGGATGAATTCATTGATGCCGGGTTTAAAACGTATGACGAAATCCGAGCGTATCTTGCAAATTATGATTTTGAAGGAGAAATCTTGGATCAAAAGATTGCATCTTTGTCCGGTGGAGAAAAAAACATGCTTCAGTTGGCCAAAGTGTCTGCCAGCAAGGCAAACATCCTGCTTCTTGACGAACCGACAAGCCATTTGGATATCTATGCACAGATCGCACTGGAGAAAGCCATCGAAGACTATAAAGGTGCGATTCTGATGGTTTCTCATGATTTCTATTCGGTCGTAAACGGCATGCATTATGTGTTAATCATTGACGATAAGAAGATTAGAAAAATGAGCATGAGAAAATTTAGACAGATGATTTATGCGAGTCACTTTAATCGAGACTATTTGGAAACGGAACAAAAGAAAAAGTCGGTTGAAATGAAAATAGAGTTGGCATTAAAAGATAACAATTTTGAACTTGCAAAAGGATTGGTCGATGAGCTGGGAGAGATCATTAAGCTGCTTTAAAGGATAGTTCTCACAAACCCCTTTACATCGAATGGCTCCCGACGTCCGGCTATGAACAAGTAGACAGGACAGAGTTCGAAATGTACGGTGTGAAAGACGGCCTCAACGATATCGAATTATGGTTTGCGGTACGTAAAGTGTAACTGATGTAAGAGCTCAATTTAAGCCATCCCAAAAGGGGTGGCTTAAAAACTTGCCGTTACAGACAGCGTGGTGAACCGTATCATAAATGACGCAGATTTATTAGGGAGAAACCGTTCTGATCCCCAGCGTTGGTGGAGGCGTAGCCACTTTTCTCGTTCAGTTTGCAGCTGTACTCGGTGCTGAAGTTTACGTGATATCAAGTAAAGAGCTATACATCTGGTGATCGGGTTAAGGAATTGGAGAAATTAACTGATGGTATTGATTTATCCATCGACAGTGTTGGCGGCGAAGTTTTCAACAACCTGTTGTCACTTAGCAAAATCGGAAGCCGCATCGTAAGCTTCGGGGCTACGAGAGGACCTGTCCCGAATCTATTTTTACCAAATATGACTGTAAAAGAGATCTCCGTAATCGGCTCAACGATGGGGAGCCCGAAAGGTTAGTTAAATCAACTACTCCGGTCTAATAATTTATTTTCACCTAACCAGAATCCATGACTCGTTAATACATAGAATTGCAATGCATAGGAAATCTAGGTATAATCACAGGTAGCGGAATACGGAAGAGGTGGGGATATGAAACCGAATAAAGAGCTGTTGAAGGGAAGCACCGGCACAATGCTGCTGACGCTGTTAAGCCACGGTCCGCTGTACGGCTATGACATGATCCGTGAGCTGGACAGGCAGTCGAAGGGCGTGTTCGCCCTGAAGGAAGGCACGTTGTACCCGATTCTCCATCAGATGGAGGCTGAGAGATGGGTGGAAGCGTATTGGGAGACCGTCGGCGGTCGGAACCGCAAATACTACCGGATTACTGAACGGGGACGCAAGACATTGGCCGCCAAAAAGGAAGAATGGTCGCTTTTCCGAAACGCCGTTGACGGAATTTTGGGAGAAGGGGGAGGCGCATGAAGGATTACGGGGAGACGTTACCTTTTTTAAGATCGGTATGCAGGGAGATCAAGGCGCGCGAGATGCATGCTGAGCTGAAAAAGGAGCTGGGGAGCCATCTGGAAGAGCTGGCTGACGGAAGAGAGAGTGAAGGTTACAGCCGTGAAGAAGCGGTTCAGTGGGCTATCAGGCAGATGGGTGATCCCGTGGAAATCGGCAGAAGCCTTAACCGGATTCACAAGCCGAAAATTCATTGGGGCTTGCTGCTCACCGCCTTGCTGTTCTCAGGTATTGGTATTCTCGGAATGTTCTCAGTAAGCCGGGCAGCAATCAGACCCGAGTTCAATAGTCCGCTTCATGCTATGATGGGAAATGCGCATATACGTTTCATCATACCCGGACTATTGATTATGCTCATCATGATGCTGTTGGATTACCGCAAGCTGCGAAGCTTGTCATGGCCGATCTACATCTGCACAATAGCGGGGATGATCCTAGTTAATTTATATCCGCGCAGTGTTAACGGAACGCACAGGTGGCTGACTCTGCCCATAGGCTCTGCCATTGATGTTGTGGGCTGGAGCCTGTACTTGCTGCCTGCATCGATCCTGGGAATCTGGCTATCAAAACTGAGTTTGTATCGTGGTAGAATCATCGTCAGGTGGCGGGATCTTCTGCTGATTGGTATCCCGATGTTTCTCTATGTCCGCAGTTATGCTATCCCGGAGCTCCTTATATTTCTCACAGTCATCTTGATTCTGTACATATGGCTGACGGGCAAATGGGGCCTGCCAATTGCTCTTGGTCTGATAGGGGTTGTGATCGGAGGTGCAGCTATTTGGCGATCAGAGTACTTGAGCATGCGCGTGATATCAACGCTAAATCCGGAGCGGTTCGCAGACGGCGCAGGTTATATGATGATACAAATGAGAGAGGCATTGGCCACTGCTGGCTGGCGTGGTCATGGGTTCGGAGTGCTGCTTCCTGATCTGCCTTTATTGTATAGTGACATGTTGCTGCCCTATTTGATCTACTGCTTCGGCTGGTCGGTGGGACTTCTTCTTGCCGCTGTCATGCTCGGCTTTCTGCTTCAGGCAATAAAGGCCTGGAAGTCGGTACGCGATCCTTACGGAAGAGCGCTTCTAGCAGGCCTATCTCTGACAATTATCTTGCAGCTGCTGTACGGACTGGCTAAATTATCCGGCCATCTTGTGCTGGTCAGTCTTCCTTTTCCATTCATCAGCTATGGGGGAAGCCACTTGCTGATCGAATATGCCGCTTTGGGCCTAATCCTTAGTGTATTTCGGAGAAAAGACATGATTCCGGGTATGAACGGGCATAGGGAAGCGGAAATGTAAGAAGTGGTGCATGGCTGGCTGATCTTGCTTTTTGCTTCCTGCGGTCATACAAGGTATGATATGGATGCCCGAAAGACAAAGGCGAACACCGAAATCGAACCCGGGAGGAACGACCAATGGGACGCAATATTCAGCATATGCCTTATGGCTATGAGCCGTCTGCGCCCGAGCGCAAGGGAACGCTGATTGTGTATGATTCCTTTGAACACATAACCGATGAAGAGCTAAACGCGGCCGCCGAGGCAGCGTGGGACATGAAGTTCACCAAGCTGGTGCTCTATCCGCTGCATGAGGAGACGGTTCGCCGAATGTCGAAAGAGCCGGCCAGCTCGTATTATAAGCGGGAGGACCGGCTGCATGAGTGGAAAAGAGACTATGGAGCCTCGTATATTACCGTCGAAAATCTGGAGGGCAAGCGCAAAAAATACACGCCCATAGATTCCGCGCTGCGGCACTTGACCGAGCGTTATCCGGCGCCTCATTTTCTATATTTGACTCCGGACATGGCTAACCAATTCGCCTCATTCTCAACTTTCGAGGAGTGGATCAGGAAGATCCGGCTGCTGCTCTCCGAAGCACCCCGCGAGATTCATCCCCGGCTGCAGAAATTCAGCCACCGCTGGTCGGTCGCCGGAGAGGAAGAAGAGAACGGCTGAGACCCAGCGCGCGGCCCTATGTGCGGCAAAAGGCAAAAGCCCCTGACACTTGGTCATAACGACTTGGTGCAGGGGCTTTTTCATGGGACTGGGACGGCAGTCAACGGGTGCTGCTCTGCTTGCGGCGGTATGTGTACATTTTCCATTGATAATGAATGAAGCAGCCGATGCAGAAGCCCAGAATGGCGACGAATGCGGCCAAGGCCACTATAGCGGTGAAAATATAAGCAGCGGTCAGCCAGCCGGCGATATAGCTGATCAGCCCGGCAGCCAGGCACGCTACGGCGATTGTCTGGTTGAACTGCTGCTGTTCCTCGTCCTCCAGAATATATGCGGATCTGTCTTTTTTCAGGAATCGCGCAGACCATTTAATCACCGGGTTATACCGGAATATTAGCCCGAGCAGACCGGCTGCCAGTGGAACCGCAAGAATCCAGTACAACCCTGTGAACCAGGTTAGAAGAACCGATAATACGATAACGGACTGGTTAACTCTAACGAGCGGCCGGGGAATACCTTTGCTTTCTTTAGCCACCTTAACCCACCTCTTTAGTTGGAATAACTCCATTATATATCCAGAACGTAATTGTGGAAAGAGTGGAGGTTGATTTTTATTTTAAATTGTGTTTAAAATATGTAGACCGATTGTTATAATGAGAGGGGCCGGAAGGTAAATGACCAACAAGCCGAATACGCGCGATGCCATCCTGGATACCGCATCCAAGCTTTTTTATTGTCAGGGCTATCACGCGACCGGTCTGAACCAGATTATCAAGGACAGCGAGTCACCCAAGGGGTCATTGTACTATTACTTTCCGGACGGAAAGGAGGAGCTGGCGCTTGCCTGTATCAATCGAACAAGCGAGAACATGTCCCGGGATTTGCGGTGCTACATGGATAAAGGCGGATCTGCCGGCGAGGCCGTAAGCGACCTGCTGCACGGGATCGCCCGGGAGGCGGAGAAGAGCGCCTATGAGGGACTGGTTCCGCTCAGCTTCTGGTTGGCGGTGGAAACCTCGGGGATCAGCGACCAGCTGCAGCAAGCCTGCCGCTCCGTATTCCTGGACTGGCAGAATGTGATCGGAGAGCGCCTTGTCCGCGACGGCTTCCAGGAAGAGGAAGCGGTCCGCAAGGCCTCGGCAACCGTCTCTCTGATTGAAGGCGCGCTGCTTCAGGCGCTGACCTGCAAGGAGGGAGGGCCGCTGCTCGCGGCTGCCCATGCCGCTGCTGAGTTGCTGAATCGCCCGGCAGAGAAATAGCCACAGAATAAAGAGATAGAGAAGAGAACAAACTTATTCCAGGAGGAAGATCGAAAGTGGGAGAAACCATGCAAGCTCAAGCTGTCAATCTGAAGAAAGTCAGGAAAATGCCGATCCTGATCTCGCTGCTCCTCAGCGGCTTCATCGGCATGTTCAGTGAAACAGCTCTTAATGTCGCGCTCAGCGACCTGATGAAAGTGCTCAATATTACGCCAAGCACCGCACAATGGCTGACTACCGTATATCTGCTTACCCTCGGTATTCTGGTGCCGATTTCGGGACTGCTGATTCAGCGGTTCACGACCAGACAATTGTTCATCGCTTCACTGTCTTTCTCGATTATCGGAACCTTCATCGCAGCTATGGCGCCGAGCTTCGGCTTCCTGCTTGTGGCGCGCGTCGTTCAGGCCATGGGAACGGCACTGCTGCTCCCGTTGATGTTTAATACGATTCTGGTCCTGTTCCCGCCGGAAAAAAGAGGCGCGGCCATGGGCATGATCGGCCTCGTCATCATGGTTGCGCCTGCAACCGGCCCGACGATCGCGGGTCTTCTGATCGAGAACCTGAGCTGGCACTGGATCTTCTGGCTGTCGCTGCCGTTCCTCGTTATCGCGCTGATCTTCGGCATTATGTTCATGCAGAATATTACGAATGTAACGAAGCCGGCCATTGACTGGTTCTCCATCGTGCTGTCTTCTATCGGCTTCGGAGGCGTTGTGTATGGCTTCAGCAGCGCGGGCGAAGCAGACGGATGGAACAGCGTGAAGGTCTGGGTCGCCCTGGTTCTCGGGGTGGCGGGTCTGGCGCTGTTTGTGTGGCGCCAGCTGACGATGAAGCAGCCGCTTATGGATTTGCGGGCCTTCAAGTACCCGATGTTCGTGGTTGGACTCCTGATGGTGTTCATCTGCATGATGGTTATTCTGTCGTCCATGCTGATTCTGCCGCTGTATCTGCAGAACGGACAGGGCTACAGCGCATTTAAAGCGGGCCTGGTACTGCTTCCCGGCGGCTTGGTGAATGGTCTCATGTCGCCTCTGATGGGCCGTCTGTTCGATAAATTCGGACCGAAATGGCTCGTCATTCCGGGCCTCGCCCTGACTGCGGCCGCGCTGTGGATGTTCTCGGACATCAACGCGGCTTCCACCGTAGCCTTTATCATCGTCCTGCACAGCCTGCTCATGATCGGCATCTCGATGGTCTTCATGCCGGCGCAGACCAACGGCATCAACCAGCTGCCGCAGGAGCTGTATCCGCATGGCACGGCCATTATGAACACGCTCCAGCAGGTAGCGGGCGCTATCGGCACGGCGCTTGCGGTCAGCATCCTGACGTCGGGTACGAAGAGCTATCTCAGCGGCGTCAAGAACCCGCAGGACCCGGTACAGGCGCTCGCAGGCTTCACCCATGGCGTTCAGAACGCCTTCATCTTCGCCATGGCGCTGGCTATTGCCGGATTTGTACTCGGCTTCTTCCTGAAGCGGGTCTCCATTCGCCATCCGCAGAGCGGCCCGATGCATTAATCGGGATGTACTTAAAGTTTAACGTTTAATAAGAACGCAAAAAGAACACCCCTTATCAGCGGCTTGGATCGTCAGCGACGATCAGCCGTTAGATAAGGGGTGTTTTTGTGTGAAGACAGGGCCGCTTGGAGGACGATTCTAGTCTGCCCAGCCGCCGCCAACGAAGATCGGCTCTACGCTGCCGTCCTCGGTAATGCCGTCGATGTTCATCTCGGGCGAGCCCATCATGAAGTCAACATGGATAAGGCTCTGGTTCATGCCGCGTTCCACAAGCTCTTCCTTGGTCATCGCCGTTCCGCCTTCCAGCGTGAACGGATAGGAGGCGCCGAGCGCCAGATGACAGGATGCGTTCTCGTCGAACAAGGTGGTGAAGAACAGAATGCCGCTCTCCGAAATCGGGGAGCGATGGGGGACAAGGGCAACCTCACCCAAAGAACGTGCGCCTTCATCCATCGCGAACAGCTTCTCCAGCTGATCCTGGCCGATTTCGGCTGTATAGTCGGTAACCTTGCCGTCCTTGAAGGTCAGGGTGAAGCGGTCGATCACGTTCCCCGCATAGCTGAGCGGCTTCGTGCTGCTGACCGTCCCGTTCGTACCGTCGCGGTGAGCGACCGTAAAGACTTCCTCCGTTGGAATGTTGGCGAGGAATGGAACACCGCGGCCGTTGACCGCGCCGGCCTGGCACCAGATATGGCCTTCGGGAAGCTCAAGCGTAAGATCCGTTCCCGGTGCGGTATAGTGAAGCTTGCGGTATTTGCGCGCGTTGAGCCGGTCGCAGCGTCGCTTCAAGCCGTCCAGATGAAGCTGCCAAGCTTCAAGCGGGTCTTCCTGATCCGCCCGGACGGCGCGGAAGATCGCATCCCACAGGAGGCTAACCTGTTCATCCTTCGGAGCGTCCGGGAAGACCTTGGCTGCCCATGAAGCCGAAGGGAAGGCGATGCCGCTCCAGCTGGCATGGTTGCCCATGAGCTGCTTGCGGTAACCGGCCATGGCTTCAGCCGATACACGCTGATTGTTGGCGATCCGGACGGGATCGACTCCCTTCAGCAGATCCGGATCGGCTGAAATGATCGTCAGGAAGCAGGCGTTGTTCAGCGCCAGCTCTTCCATTTCCTCCGCGTGGCGTGTCGGAGGTTCGAGGAAGGATTCTTCCGGAGCCAGGTCGTAACGTGTTCTGGTCACGACTTCATCGTTCCAATTGACCTTGACCAGAGTTGCTCCGGACTCGTATGCATTGCGGACAACGAGGCGTACCAGTTCGGCCGCAGCAATATCGGCATTGATCACCAGCTTTTGGCCGGGTTGAATGTTAACGCCAATCTTGACGGCCAGAAGTGCGTAGTTCTCCAGCTTTTGTATGAATTCCATGTCTTATGACCTCCTTCCTTAGAACGCCCAGTTTCCGTTCACAAAGACTTGTTCTTCGGTTCCATCAGCCGTAACGCCATAGATATTCATCTCGGCTGAACCGATCATGAAGTCAACATGCGTCAGGCTGTCGTTAAGGCCGTGTTCCGCCAGTTCCTCTTTGGACATGCTCTTGCCGCCTTCAATACAGAAGGCATAGGCGCTGCCGATTGCCAGATGGTTGGAGGCATTCTCATCGAACAGCGTGTTGTAATACAATATATTGGATTCCGAAATCGGGGATTGATGGGGAACCAAAGCGACCTCGCCCAGATATTTGGCGCCTTCGTCAAGTGAAATTAGCTGCTCCAGCGTTTCCTGTCCTTCCCGGGCCGTCACCGACACAATCCGTCCGTTCTCGAACGTCAGCGTGAAGCCGTCGATGACATTGCCGCCGTAACTGAGCGGCTTCGTACTGCTAACCTTGCCGTTGACGCCAGTCTTCAGCGGAGCGGTGAACACTTCTTCCGTCGGCATGTTGGCGACGAAGGTGTGGCCTTTGGCGTTGATGCTGTCGCCCTGTGCCCACACATGTCCTTCAGGCAGCTCGATCGTAAGGTCTGTGCCAGGAGCTATGTAATGAAGCTTCTTGTACTTCTTCGCGTTCAGCACCGCTGCTTTGGCTTCCAGCGTGTCCAGATGCTCCTGCCAGGCTGCAACCGGGTCCTCGCGGTCCAACCGCACGGTGTGGAAGATGGCTTCCCACAGCTTGTTTACGCGCTCTTCTGCCGGAGCGTCCGGGAATACCTTGTCGGCCCATGCCTGGGAAGGAATAGCCACGATGCTCCAGCTGATTTTGTCGGACATAACGAACTCCCGGTATTTGCTTAGCGCCTTGCTCCGGGACTTCTGGTAGGCCGTTATCCGGGATTGCTCGATGCCCTTTAATGCGTCCGGGTCCTCAGCGATGACGGCAAGGACGGCGGCGCCGTTCTCCGCGAATTCAGTCAGCTCGCCGGCATACCAGACCGGTTCCTTCGTGAACACCTCCGGGTCAGCGTGTTCGAACAGTAGACGGGCAATTCCTTCATCGCTCCAGTTGACCTTGACCTGGCTTGCGCCTGCTTCATAAGCCTTGGATGCGATGATGCGGACGAATTCCGCGGAGCCTGTGGGCGCATTGATGACCAATGCCTGGCCCGGCTGGATATTTACGCCGATTTTGACAGCCAGTTCGGCGTATTTGGAGAGTTTTGCGTTAAAATCGATCATACGAAATTTCCTCCGTTTGCTGGACTCTAAGTATTGTACTAAATTATTAACCGCCGGATGAAAAAAGTCAATTGGATTACTGGCGCGGGATTAGAAGCGATTTCGGTGATATACTGAGTGCAGGGTGCTCTTTCCTTAGCAGAGACAAAGAGCCGTTACTATGGAAAGGATGGAAGCAGACAATGAGCGTCAGCATCAAAGAAGCGGCGATGCGCCGTGATGAGGAAGGCAGTTATGTAGGCAAAACCGTATTTGAGCTTGAGGGACATAAAGCTGGATACGAGATTAACTTTTTCAGCAAAAAGGGCAAGGATTGGGACTATTCGCTGAGTTTCGCGGACGAGCCCGGCAGCGAGGAGCAGTTCCTGGCGCTTGACGCCCAGCTTGAAGAGGATGATGAGCTGTTCGATCTGCTGCTTGACGCGGCCCTTGATGCGGAGCAGGCTTAGAGCCTGCCCCGTTTTAACCGATCATGATCTGTCCTTCGGGATGCCGGTAGAGCTGCTTGTCCTTCTTCGGCCGGATCGCGTAAGCCAATGTCAAGGGACCTGTTCGTCCCACGAACATGAGGATGACGATGAGGATTTTGCCTGCCTCAGTCAATTCGGGTGTAAGACCCATCGTCAATCCGGATGTGCCGAAGGCCGATACGGCTTCGAACAGAACGGCGAGGAAATCAGCCTGTTCAGTTATGGAAAGTATCATGGTAGCTGCAACGACCAGAAGCAGGGACAAGAGCGTCATCGTAATGGCGCGGTACACATTGTCTTTGGATAGGCGGTTGCGGAACAACACGACATCTTCTCTGCTCCGAATCCGGGAATAGACGGCGGCGAGCAGCAGGGCGAACGTCGTCACTTTGATGCCGCCGCCCGTGGAGCCCGGCGCCGCTCCGATGAACATCAGCACAATAATCAGGAACTGGCTGGATTCCCGAAGCGCCTGGATATCAAGCGTGGTCACGCCGCCTGAACGGGGCGTGAGTGCTTGCAGGAACGAGGCCATGATTTTACCGCCCGTATGCAGCGGTTTAAGCGAATGGTAGACCTCCAGCCAAAAGAAGAACAGCGCGCCAGCTCCGATCAGAATCGCCGAAGTCGTCAGGACAACTTTGGAATGCAGCGTCAGTCGTCTGCGTTTCGGAAAATCGACAAGATCGGATAGCACGATGAAGCCGATGCCTCCTAGGAAGATCAACAGCATGGCTGTAATATTGACGACAGGATCTTCCGCATATCGGGTAAGGCCGCTGAACGGGCCATGCACATCGCCGAACAGGTCGAAGCCTGCGTTATTAAAGATGGAGATGCTGTGGAAGATGCCGTAGTACACGGCCTTTCCGGCGGACATGTCCTTCAGGAAGCGCAGCGCCAGCACAAGCGCGCCTGTAAGCTGGATAACGACCGAGTAGATAAGTACCCGGCGGATCAGGCGGACGATGCCCTGCATGGAGTTTTGGTTCATCGATTCCTGGAGCAGAAGTCTTTCTTTAAGTGAAATTTTCCGGTTCAGCACAAGCGTAATCAGCGTCGCCATCGTCACGAAGCCGAGTCCGCCCAACTGGAACAGCACCAGAAGAACGAGCTGTCCGAAGGTGGATAGGCCGGTTCCGGTGTCGACTACGGCAAGTCCGGTTACACAGGTCGCCGAGGTCGCCATGAACAGCGCATCGGTCCAGGACATGCGGCCCTGTGTCGACGAAATAGGCAGGGCGAGCAGAACCGTGCCTGAGACAATCAGGATGATGAACCCGAGCGATAAAATTTTGGGAGGCGTCAGCCGAAGCCTCTTAAGCAGCAAATTGAACATGAAATGCGGCCTCCTTGACCGTTTCTGCAGGAAGGTGGTTATTCGTACAAAATGAATCAGAATGAAACGTTGCACAATATCGAAATTACCATCCGCGAGCTTGTTCCCGAAGACGCCGCCGCTCTTCTTCAGCTCCAGCTGGCATTGGATCACGAGAGCTCATATATGATGCTGGAGCCCGGTGAACGCCAATCGGATGCGAATCGCACCCGGGAGACCATTTCCGGCTTCGCGAGCGATCCATACGGACGCTCGATCCTGCTCGGCGCCGAGGCAGGAGGCGAATTAGCCGGGTATGTCTCGGCGAGAGGCGGCAACGCCAACCGGAACCGGCACAGCGCCTATCTGGTGCTGGGCGTACGGAATGACTTTCAGGGCCGGGGGATCGGAGGCGCTTTGCTCCGGAGGCTTGAGACCTGGGCTGCCGAGGCCGGTCTGGTCCGACTGGAGCTAACCGTCATGACGCATAACGAGCGGGCTGTCAGCCTTTACCGAAAGCACGGGTTTGACATTGAAGGGACCAAGTTACGCTCACTGCGCGTAGACGGCAATTGGGTGAATGAATACTATATGGGCAAAATCATCGCCGACACCTAGAATACATGTACATAACCCGTATTGGCAAGAATCTGAAGAATTTCCTGCCATAATCAAAAGGCCACCTGCTATAGGATGGCCTTTGATTATGCAGAAGCTTGGAGTCAAGCGATCAGCCCTGATATTAAGGCTGCGTGACTTCCGCACTTTCGCGCTCTTTGTTTATATTCAGCTCGACTTCGACTCTGCGTACGCGGTGCCGGTTCATTTCCCGGACGGTCAGCAGGGAATCGCCGTGTGCGATCTGTTTACCGACGGCAGGCTCTTCCAGATGGCTGTACACCCAGCCGCCGATCGTGGTAACCTCTTCATCTTCCAGATCGAGTCCGATAAGCTCCCGCACATCGGGGAGTGACACAGTTCCGTCCAGCAAGTAGCGGGTTTCTCCCAGCTTCTCGATGTTGCGGCGCTCATCCTCGTCGAATTCGTCGCGAATTTCGCCGACAATTTCCTCAAGGATATCTTCGATCGTGATCAGGCCGGAAGTACCGCCATACTCGTCGAGCAGCAGGGCGATATGCACCCGTTCACGCTGCATGCGGGTCAGCAGTATCTTCACCGGCGTAACCTCGGAGACAGTAAGCACGGGATGTATCAGCTTCGCGAAGTCAAAATCCGTGTTGCTGTCATACTCCAGATACAGCTGCTTCGTATTGACCATACCGATAATATTGTCTTTGTTCTCCTGGGCAACCGGGAAGCGGGTATACTGCTCTCTGCGGATGATATCCAGATTCTCGCGGAGAGACAGGTTGGTATAGAGACAGACCATATCGGTACGCGGCACCATGATATCGCGGGCCAGCATTTCGTCGAAGGCAAAGATCCGGTTCACATAGCCATACTCGGCCTTGTTGATTTTGCCGCTCTCATAGCTCTCGGACAGAATAAGACGAATCTCCTCTTCGGAGTGCGCTTCCTCATGCTCGCTTGCAGGCTTCATGCCGAAGAGACGGACCAGTATATTGGCGGAACCGTTAAGCAGCCAGATCAAAGGATACAGGATGCGGTAGAACCAGATAATCGGCTTGGCGGTGAGCAGACTGATTTCTTCAGCTTTATTGATGGCGGCGGTCTTCGGAGCAAGTTCCCCGATAACGACATGCAGGAATGTTGCAATGAAGAACGCCATTATGAACGAAATGACATGGCTTGCCTCGGTGCCGATGCCGGCCCAGTGGAAGAACGGGTAGAGCAGCTCTTCAAAAGCGGGTTCCGCCAGAGCACCGATACCCAGCGCTGTAATCGTGATGCCCAGCTGGCAGGCGGATAAATATCCGTCCAGATTAGCGGCCACCTGCTGTACGGCTAATGCGTTCTTGCGTCCTTCCAGGACAAGCTGGCTGATCCGGCTTCCCCGAAGCCGCACCATGGCAAATTCCGTCGCCACAAAAAAAGCGGTTAACACAATCAAAATCGCCACCAACGTCAAACTGACTCCTATACCCATATAAATCGAACCATCCCTTTCCTTTGCAAAATAGGTTATACTGAATTATAAGTTCATATGAACTTATTTTACGAACTTTTTGGCCGGATTTCAAATGTCTGTTGTAAAAAGGCCGAAATCCGCCAGCGGATAGGAGGTAAGACGGCTTGGAATCATTAACCTTGACCCGTGTGGAAATGTCCGCCCTTCTGCTTGCGCTCAGGGGAATGTCGGCTGAAACGCCGCTGCATATTTTTCAGGAAGCCTGGAGCCGGCATCACCGCCGTCATGCGGAGGAAGGGAACCCCTTGCAGGATTTGCGATCGACGGAGCTGCCGCCTATCGTACTTAAAATGATGAAAAAGGGAGACGCCAAAGGACTGTCACTTCAGGAAATCGCAGCTCTCGGCGCTCTTATCGAGTATTCCACAATATCCATTACCGCCATGCAGAATTGGGTTAAACGGGATTTCAAAGAATATCTGGGCGCTCCCCGGGAAGGGAAGAAGTACTCGATTAATCAAGCGGCTATGCTCTTTATGGTTGAGGACTTAAAATCGTCGCTGGACTTCCGCAGCATTTCCCGTTTGTTCCGGAAGCTGTTCCTGAAGCCCGAGCGGGACGATGACGATCTTCTGGAGCCGGTGAGGCTGTATAGCGCTTATGCCCAGCTCTTTGAAGAACACCGGCAGCTGACGGCCTCACCAGCCGGGGAACCCGCGCCAGAAGTCGAAGCAGCCTCTGACCGGCTGACCGGCGACGCGATGTCCGCAGCCGCCGAGAAGGCGGTCACTCAGCTCGTCCATTTGAACCGGAGACAACGGGAAACGGTGCGCAATACGCTGATTATCGCGGCAATATCGGTACAGGCCTGCTGCTTTCAAGCGCTGGCAAGACAGTACTTTCACGCTTCGCTTTTTCTGGATTTCTGACCGTACTTGGATTCGGAATGTAAGATTCAGGTCAAACGGGGTAAGATTATAACAAATAGAAGGGGGGATCAGGGATGGGGATGCAAGCCAATACGTTGTTAAAAAGCCCGAAGCAGCGCAAGCTGCTGCTGAGTGCGGGCTTCAGCTGGATGTTCGATGCGATGGATGTCGGAATGATCTCCTTCGTCGTGGCGGCGTTGGCCAAGGAATGGAGCTTGTCTTCGGGACAGATCGGTCTCCTGACCAGCATCAATTCGCTCGGCATGGCGGCAGGGGCCGCTGCGGCGGGCATTCTGGCCGACAAATACGGCCGCAAAAATATTCTGCTCTGGACGCTGCTGATCTTCTCCGTAGCTACAGGGCTGTCGGCGCTTGCAGCGGGCTTCGCGATTTTGTGCGTGCTGCGTTTTATCGCGGGCTTCGGACTTGGGGGAGAGCTTCCCGTAGCTTCAACGCTTGTCTCCGAGAGCGTGGAACCAAGGGAACGGGGAAGAGCGGTCGTGCTTCTGGAGAGCTTCTGGGCGGTAGGGTGGATCGTGTCCGCGCTTATCGCTTATTTCATCATTCCCGGGTACGGGTGGCGCATTGCGCTGGTGATTGGGGCGGTACCGGTCTTATATGCCCTGTATTTGCGACGGGCAATTGACGATTCGCCGAGGTTTGAAGGCATCCGCAAGAAGACCGTGCCGCTTGGGGAACGGTTCGCAGCCGTCTGGTCTTCCGAGCACCGCCGTTCCACGCTGATGCTGTGGATTCTGTGGTTTACCGTGATCTTCTCCTACTACGGCATCTTTCTGTGGCTGCCATCCGTCATGGTGATCAAAGGCTTCAGCCTCGTACGCAGCTTCGAATATACGCTGATTATGACACTGGCGCAGCTTCCGGGATATTTCACGGCCGCCTACTTCATTGAGAAATTCGGACGGAAATTCGTGCTTGTCGTGTATTTGGTCTTCACAGCCCTTAGCGCCGTGTGGTTCGGCTATGCCTCGACGGAGGGAACACTAATCGCCGCGGGCATCTGTCTCTCCTTCTTCAATCTGGGCGCATGGGGCGGCATGTATGCTTATACACCGGAACTATACCCTACCAGCGTGCGTTCTACGGGAGTGGGACTTGCCGCCTCCTTCGGCCGGATCGGGGGCATTATTGCTCCGCTGCTTGTCGGCCTTCTAGTGGGGCGCTCGGTAGGCCTCCCGTCCATCTTCGTGCTGTTCTTCGTTACAATCCTGATCGGGGCGGCGGCGGTGCTGTTCCTGGGCCGGGAGACGAAGGGGATAGACTTGGACTAGAGGAGTCTTGCAATGGATTAAGTGCTTTTCTTAAAAATTGAACCTCAAAAGGCAGCGTGGCAAAAGTTCGGACATGCGTACACTGGTAGCCAAGACGCTCATAAAATATTCTCAGTCCGGCAAATGCGGCGACAATGGAGAGAACAACCGATGTACAGCCAAGGGCAGACAGGCTTTTCTCTGCTTCGGTGATCAGATACTCGCCATACTTGCTGCCCCGGTATTCCGGCAGAACGGCGAGACGTTCGATCGAGCCTTGGTTACCGGATGCACGGAGGCCAACGGTCCCGATAGCTTTTTCGCCGAGATATAACAGATTTACTTGAGTACCATTAATTCTGGAGCGTGCGGCCGGCTCATGCTCAAAAGCAACGTAATGGGGAAATTGTTCTTCGCTAATATCCAACATGACCGCCTGATCTTTAAAAGAGCGCTGGATTATTGAGGAGACAAGAAAGCTGTCCTCCGGGACGGCTTTTGCTATTTTCAGAAAACTTTCCAAATGCTCCCCTCCTGACTCTTAGATTGAATACAAACCGGACGCCTGCTTGCCAATCTTGTCCAGAACCGAGGCGCTTGAGCCGAACCTGCCCATCGCCTCGGCGTTCTGCCGCAAATCATGAAAGAGAATATAGGAGATGCTCTGGAACGGCTCTTGACGAAAAACGGGTCTGGAGAGCTGGGCGAGGATTTCCTTCTCTCTTTTGCCGGGAGCGATCAAGTACAAGGAAGTAGCGGAAGATGGCAGTGACAGCGCCAAGTCCTGTAGTCTCAAAATACCCGAATAGATCGATGTGCTCTTCTCCACCTCAAATGCGCATACAATCTCACCCACTTCATTGCGCCACAGAACGTCGATCAACGCGATTGTGTCTCTCACGGATTTCTCCACCGATGTCAGCAGGAACTCCGATTCGCTCAACTCGCCTAGACAGCAGTTCTTCCATACCCTCCTGTGATCATTCTGCGCAACCCATACCCGGTAACCGAGAGAGCGCCCGAGCTGGGCCAGATGAACCTGCATCTCGCTGTGCTCTTCACTCTCATTGAAATCCGCAATCCATTCCTGATGTCTTTTGTTAATCGATTTGGCGGCAGCAGTCTCTAATTGATCCGTCAAAGGCTCAGAGCTAACACTGTTCTCCACCGGGATTCTCAAACTTCCGATTTCAAATAGCAGGCCGGCCAGGGCGCCAAGGTCATTGGACAATAGATCTCTGTGAAGTTCATTCCACTCCAGCATATGATCTCTCAGCTCCAAATAAGCGGGCCAGGAGCCAAGCTTCAAGCTGCCGCCGGTCAGCCGGTTATATCCTCTTACGATGGACGTATTGAACGGAGGAAAGAGCGTCGGATGCAGGAAATACAGGATGTTGGCGACAGCGGGGCCAAGGCCTTTGATTTTCCGGTTATCCAGACGGGTGATTTCCTGCAGGACGGCTTTGGCATTTCCGGTTGAGGCGCATTGCCTTAAGAATAGGCCGAAGGCCCGTTTGTTCTCTTCGTTCTCGTAGATATCGGGGATGCGCAGCTTCGGCTTCCAGTAAAAAGCATGCGCAGCTCCCTCGAACACCTGCTTCTGCTCGGCGATCGCCGTCACAACGGTCTCCAGCGGAGAGCCCTTGTAGTCGGAACCGAACATGCCGTTCTCGATAGCTTTGACGACCCGGCTTACGCCGGATTTAATCGTCCGGAATGCTTTGAGTCTGTCCTCATTGTTAATAAACCAAGTGTTATAGACGGATTCGGGGTCGGATTTATAAGCGAGAATGATAGATTGAAGATGAGTCTCCACGTATGATTCCTCCTTATGTGGGTCAGGCTTTCATTATAATCCGAATAAATGTTCGCCGAATAGGAAGCATGTTACACATTTCGATGCTATAATGAGAGGAACAAAACGGGCGGATATCAGCGTCCAGGTTGGAGCGGGATGAAGATATGAGCGATAACGGCAAGACGCGTTTCACCGAGCTCATCTGGGAAGGTGAAGAACAGAATATAGCGATTCCGTCTCGCGAAGAGGCACAGCTTGAGGAAGCCAGAAGATCGCGCGAAGAGGCCGGGCGTAACGAACATGCCGCGAATGAGCGGACCTCTGCTTCCCGCCCTCCGGAGCAGCTCGTCCTCTGGGGAGCGGAGCTGCCAAGCGACGGCGGACAGCGAACCAGCGCGGGCAGAACAGCCGGACGCGAAATGGCTGTGCCGCCGGCTGGACAGACAGGAGCCGGAAACGCTGTACGCAGAGGCTCTGCCTCCGGCACAAACGGGGGCGGAAGACAAGGACGCCGGGCAGACTTCGTAGAACAACGATCTTCATTCCGCCCGGATGAAGGTCGTAAGGTGCAGCCGGAAGCACCGGCGGCTTCCCGTCCGGTGACAACCGAGAGTCTCTTCGTGGAGAGAGCCAAGGAACTGGTGAGTTATACGGAGCCCGCTGCCGAATTCACTAATTTCAAGAGCTACTGGCCGACTTATGGCCATATGACGGCGACTCAGAGCAAATGGTATTTTTATTGGCGGAATGAAGTTAGACATGGACGATATCCGGAGACGGATTTATCGTATATTTTTCTCCATGTATATGAGCTGATTAACGGCGTAGGATGGGAGACGCCTCAGGACGGATATGAACAGCTGAGCGCCCTGTGGGAAGCTTACCGAAGCTCGTTCAAAAGGCTGGATCATTATTTGGGCGGTTGGATCGCTGATTTCGCGTTTGTCCACAAGCTGGACATCTCGCTGCGGGATATTGTGATGCGGGCCAAGGGATTGGGCGGCGATCTGGCTGAGCTGGAGCTTGTCCGCTGCCTGGGTTCTTCGCCGGAGCAGCTGACGCTGCCTGCCCTGGCGCTGATGTCTGACTATGATGTAACGAAATCCAAATTCTTTACCGGCACTGGTCAGGAAGCGCTAGAACGTTATTTTCCCCTTGTTGTTGCGCTGGTTGACGGCTATGCCCTCCGGAAGCATGGACAGAAGCTGCTTGACATGTATCCGCCCAGCCCGCCTGTCGTGCGCGAACGCTATTTGTTCCGAAGCGCGGTCTATGACATTTCGCTGTACGGATATTCGGTGCTTGTGCCGGTTGCGCGGATCAGCAAATCCCCGCCGCTGCGCAGCCTGATTACGCGTCTTCTCCGCCTGACGGAGAACAAGCTGCGGGCGCTGATGGATTACCGGGGGCGGCTGAAAGGGATCAGCATCGACAAGGAAATTGAGGAACTGGTGGAGAAATTTCTGGAGAGAGAGTTCCGGAAGGCGGAGAAGGAAGCCAGATCTGCGGAAATTGTAATCGACAGGGAGAGACTGCACCAGCTTCGTTCCGACTCGGACGTTGTCCGGCAGCTGCTGACGATTGATGAGCATGAACCAAATGAGCCGGGACAAGAGACGTTCGATTCTACGGAAATTGAAGAGACAATCGAAGCTACAGCAGAAACAATTGAATCGACAATCGAAGCGACAGCACCAGCAAAACCAATTGAACCAACAATCGGAATAAGCCCGATCGCCATGGCGCAGATGGAGGAAGGGACGGAACAAGTTCAAGATGAGCTTACCGAGAAATCGGAAAAAGCAAGACCTGCCCCTCCGGAAACACCGTCCTCGTCCACCTCAACAGCTCCTGCCAGCCAATGGGAGAACTTAGCCAATGCCCTGACTTCGCTTCAGCGGGAGGCGCTGCTTGTTCTGGCCGGACCGGAAGGTATCGAAGGGCTGTTCAGGCTGGCGGAATCACGCGGCGAGCTGCCTGATCTGCTTATTGACGAAATTAACGAGACGGCGATGGATGTGCTGGGCGATCTGCTGATCGACGGCGATCAATTCTCGCCGGAATATACACTTGTGCTGCCATATTTGAAGAGGTGACATGAAGGCATGAATGAATGGAAAATACCGAAGAGAATGACCACCGCGCTTATCAATTCCCTTACAGCTGGCGTAGTTCCTCGGATCGGGCTGGAGCATGTCGCGGTCGGACGGCGCGCGGAGATCGAAGCGATCTTAAGGGAACTGAACAATATCGCCGAGGGCGGAGCCGGATTCAAGCTGATTACAGGCCGATACGGCAGCGGCAAGAGCTTCCTGCTCCAGACGATCCGCAATTATGCGATGGACCGGGGATTTGCGGTCGCCGACGCCGATTTATCGCCTGAACGCAGGCTGGTCGGGACCAAAGGCCAGGGACTGGCCACCTACCGGGAGCTGTTAAGCCACTTGTCAACGCGTACCCGTCCGGACGGCGGTGCGCTGGAGACGATCCTGCAGAAATGGATATCGGGGCTTCAACAGAAGCTGATGCGCGAGCAGGGAATGGACCCGGGGCAGCCTGAGATGATCTCCGAGGTCGAGAAGGAAATCTTCGCCGTAACCTCGGAAATGAGAAGCCTTGTTCACGGTTTCGACTTCGCCAAGGTGCTCGCCTCATACTGGAACGGCCATAAGCTGGGGAACGAGGATCTCAAGCAGGACGCTCTTCGCTGGCTGCGCGGTGAGTTCGCGACCCGTACGGAATCCCGTAATGCGCTGGGCGTGGGCGTCATTATTGATGACGACAACTGGTACGATTATATGAAGCTGTGGGCGGAATTTACCGCCGCTATCGGCTACAAGGGCTTGCTGCTGTTCATTGACGAAGGCGTTAATTTGTACAAAATTACCAACAGTGTGTCGAGGCAAAGCAATTATGAGAAGCTCCTCACCATGTTCAACGATACAATGCAGGGCAAGGCGGAGCATCTGGGCATCTTCATCGGCGGAACGCCGCAGTTCGTCGAGGACCACCGGAGAGGTCTCTTTAGCTATGAAGCGCTGCGGTCCCGGCTAGCGGCAGGACGTTACGGGAACGCTGCGTCGAATAATTTCTCCGGACCGATCATTCCGCTGGAGATGCTGTCATCCGAGGAGATTCTTGTTCTCCTCCAGAAGCTGCGGGATATTCACGCCATGCACTATGAGTATTCGCCGCAGCTGACAGACGATCAGCTTCTTCACTTCATGCAGGAAGCTTCCTCACGGCTTGGAGCGGACGAGCTGTTGACCCCCCGGGAGCTGGTCCGGGACTTTATGGATTTGCTGCATACGCTGCAAGGAAGTCCCGGCACAACGTTCGAAAGTCTAGTAGGTGAGCGGAAGCAAGGCGAAGAAGGCGGGGAACAGTCCGGGTCTTCTGTAGACGATCTGCTGGCGGAGTTCGAGCTATGAGCGATAACCCGTTCTACAAGCTGGCCCCATTTATCAAAGAATTCATCTACCGCAATAAATGGGAGACTCTGCGGGAGGCGCAGGTGGATGCCTGCCGGGTGCTGCTGGAATCGCCGGACCACCTGCTGATCGCCTCGGGAACCGCGTCGGGGAAGACGGAGGCGGCTTTTTTCCCTGCCTTGACCGATCTCCATGATCGTCCCTCGACTTCGGTCGGGATTCTGTATATCGCACCGTTGAAGGCTTTGATCAATGACCAGTTCACCAGATTGAACGATTTGCTAGTGGAGGGCGGAATCCCGGTATGGCATTGGCACGGCGATGTGCCGCAGGCCGAGAAGATGAAGCTGATGCAGAAGCCGTCGGGCGTTCTGCAGATTACGCCTGAATCTTTGGAAGGCCTGCTGATGAACCGGCCGAATGCGATCCCGGCGCTGTTCGGCGACCTGCGCTTCATCGTAATCGACGAGGTGCATGCCTTCATGGGCGCCGACCGGGGCATCCAGGTGCTGAGCCTCTTAAGCCGGATCAACCGGATGGCGGGGTGCTCGCCAAGACGGATCGGGCTGTCGGCGACGCTCAGCGACTACAAGACCGCCATGAATTGGCTTGCCGCGGGCACCCGGGAACGGGTACAAGTCTCGGCTCCCCAGGGGGGCCGGAAGCTGCGGCTCAGCGTCGAGCATTTCTCGTTCCCGGATGCGCGGGATGAGAAGCAGGCGGAACAGCTGGACCTCGCCCGCAAGGCTTATTACGATTACATCTACGACCATACCCGGATGAAAAAAGCGCTCGTCTTCACGAACAGCCGGACTGACGCGGAGACCGCTATCCTGGAGATGCGCCGGATAGCGGCGAAGCGCCAGGATAAGGACGTCTTCCACGTCCATCACGGCAGCATCTCCTCCATGCTGCGGGAAGAGGCCGAGGCGGCCCTCCGCGAAGGGCCGGGCCCGGCCGTCACTGCCGCGACGCTGACGCTGGAGCTCGGCATCGATCTCGGCGCGCTGGAGCGCGTCGTCCAGCTCGGAGCGCCCTACAGCTGCGCGAGCTTCGTGCAGCGGCTCGGGCGTTCCGGCCGCCGGGAAGGAGCGGCGGCCGAGATGATGTTCGTCACCCCGGAGGAGGAAGACGAGGAGGCGCAGCTACCTGCGCGCATGCCCTGGACCCTGCTTCGCGCGATCGCCGTCATCGAGTTGTATGCCCGCGAGAAATGGGTGGAGCCGCTTGCCGTCCGGCAGATGCCGGTCGGCCTGCTGTACCATCAGACCATGAGCATCCTTAAGAGCATGGGCGAAGCCGATCCGGAGGATTTGAAGCATGCGGTTCTGACGCTTCCGTCATTCCGCTCCATTCCTGAAGGCCATTACGATGCCTTCATGGAGCATATGCTGTCGATGGGCCAGATCGAGCAAATGGAAGAAGGCGGTCTGATTGTCGGGCTGGCTGGCGAGAAGATCGTGAACAACTTCCGGTTTCTAGCCGTCTTCAAGGATGATGAAGAGCATGTTGTCTATAACGGCACTGAAGAAATCGGCTCGATCACGACCGTTCCGCCTCCCGGATACTGCTTCACCCTGGCCGGCAAGCTGTGGAAGGTGGAAGAGATCGACAACCGGCATAAAGCGATCTACGTCAAGTCTTCGCGCGGCAAAGTGGACACGCTCTGGGTAGGCGGAGGTGGGGAGATTCATACCCGCATTATGACCAAGATCCG
>RCUO01000172.1_pt1 | contig 41464 bp, 37 predicted proteins | sample 2166161 | NCBI WGS metagenome assembly RCUO01 (sample SAMN09932617, study PRJNA488358) | compost metagenome | feature: garden; material: soil; isolation source: compost soil in cyclohexanecarbonitrile-enriched culture | place: Germany: Experimental Botanical Garden Goettingen | collected 2016-01-27
AGCTTTGTTTCATCCTCGTTGGTCTGCTGGTCAGCCGAATAGATCGGGCTTGCCAGCTCGTCATGCATATGCAGACGCTTCTTGTTGACTTCGATTTCCGGATCGGGAATCGGGATCGCGGACAGCAGCGCCTTGGTATATGGATGAATCGGATTGGCGTACAACTCTTCGCTCTCCGCCAGCTCGACCATTTTGCCCAGGTACATAACGGCGACACGGTCGCTGATATGCTTAACCATGGAGAGGTCATGAGCGATGAACAGGTAAGTCAGTCCAAGACGGGTCTGCAGCTCTTTGAGCAGGTTGACGACCTGCGCCTGGATCGATACGTCAAGCGCCGAAATCGGCTCGTCGCAGACGATGAATTTCGGATTGACCGCAAGCGCGCGGGCGATGCCGATACGCTGGCGCTGACCGCCGGAGAATTCATGCGGATAACGGGTGGCATGGTCATGGTTCAGACCGACCATATCCAGCAGCTCCTCGATCCGCTTCTTGCGCTCGGCGCGGCTACCTGCCATGCCATGGATGTCCAGCGCCTCACCGATGATATCCGAAACCGTAAAGCGCGGATTAAGCGATGCATACGGGTCCTGGAAGATCATCTGCATATCGCGGCGCATGGCTTTCATTTTACCCGGAGACAGCTTGTAAATATCTGTTCCGTTAAACTTTACACTGCCGGCCGTCGGCTCATACAGACGGAGCACCGTGCGTCCCGCCGTCGTCTTGCCGCAGCCCGACTCGCCTACCATACCCAGCGTTTCGCCTTCGCGAATCGAGAAATTAAGATTATCGACCGCCTTCAGCACTTTGCCTTTGCCAACGTTGAAATATTTCTTGAGGCCTTCTACCTCGATCAGCTGTTTGCTCAAGAGTTTTGCGCCTCCTTGGCCATCGGATGCAGATTCCAGCAGCGCGCCGTATGCGTGTCGCTGAATTCCGTAGTGCCCGGATCAATTCTCTCGCAAATCGCCATTGCTTCGCTGCAGCGAGCGGCGAACGGACAGCCGACAGGAGGCTTGATCAGATCCGGCGGCGTGCCGACGATCGGGATCAGCGGCTCGCCTTTCTTCTGGTCCAAACGAGGCATCGAACGAAGCAGTCCCTTCGTATAAGGGTGCTGCGGGTTCTTGAAGATTTCCCATCTCGTTCCGGTCTCGACCACTTCACCCGCGTACATAACGATGACACGGTCGCACATGCCGGCGACAACGCCAAGGTCATGGGTGATCAGAATGATCGACGTGCCGAGTTGTTTCTGCATATCTTTCATTACTTCCATGATCTGAGCCTGAATGGTTACGTCGAGCGCAGTGGTCGGCTCGTCCGCAATCAGCAGAGCAGGACGGCAGGCCAGCGCGATCGCAATCATAACACGCTGCCGCATACCGCCGGAGAACTCATGGGGATATTGGTTAAAGCGGGCCTCGGCATTCTTGATACCGACAAGCTTCAACATTTCTATGCCACGCTTGGTCGCTTCGGCCGCTGACATTTTCTGATGTTTGATCAATACTTCCGTGATTTGCTTGCCCACTTTGATCGTGGGGTTCAGTGAGGTCATCGGGTCTTGAAAGATCATGCCAATGTCTTTGCCGCGAATTGCTTCCATCTCTTTCGTGCTCTTCTTCAGAAGGTCTTGCCCTTGAAAAATAATCTCGCCCTGCTTCACCTTGGAAGGAGGTGACGGAATCAGCCGCATGATCGACTGGGCCGTGACGCTCTTGCCGCTGCCGGACTCGCCGACAATCGCCACTGTCTCGCCTTTGCCAATTTCAAAATTCATTCCGCGGACAGCTTGCACTTCACCGCCCGACACAAAAAACGATACTTGCAAGTCTTTAACCTGTAAAATCGGGTCCATTATGGTCACCTCCTATTTCTTGAGTTTAGGATCAAGTGCGTCGCGAAGACCGTCGCCAAAAATATTAAAGGCGAGCATCGTTACACTGATCAGAATAGCCGGGAACAGCATGCGCCAAGGATATGCCAGCCAGCCAGTGAGCGCGTCACTGATCATGGAACCGAGCGAAGCCTTTGGAGCCTGCACACCGAGACCGAGGAAGCTCAGGAACGCTTCGGCGAAGATCGCATTCGGTACCGACAACGTAACGGTAACAATGATTGGGCCGATGGCGTTCGGCAGCAGATGCTTGAACAGCAGCCGCTTGGAGCCTGCGCCCATGGAGCGGGAAGCAAGGACGAACTCGCGGTTCTTGAGCTGCATAATTTCACCGCGCACAATCCATGACATCGTAATCCAGCCCGTAATCGTCAGCGCCAGTATGATCGTCCCTAGACTTGGCTCAAGTACGACGAGCAGCAGAATAACTACCAGCAGGTAAGGAATGGAATACAGAACTTCGGAAATCTTGTTCATGATGCTGTCCGTACGGCCGCCGAAGAAGCCCATAATGCCGCCGTATACAACGCCGATGCACAGGTCGATCAGAGCAGCCGCCAGGCCTACAATCAGGGAGATACGCGCGCCGTACCAGGTACGCACGAACATGTCGCGGCCCAGATCGTCGGTGCCGAACCAATGCTCTCCATTTGGAGGTACATTTGTATTCAGATAGTCGTTGGAATAATAATCGAACTTGGTAATGTGCGGGCCGATAATGGCGCCGATAATGATTAGAACCAGTACGCCGAGCGATACCATGGCCAGTTTGTTCTGCCGCAGACGCTTCCAGGCGTCCTGCCAAGCCGACAGACTCTCGCGCTGAATGACTTCAGCCTGCTTCTCGTCCACGCCGATCTTCCGGAAGTCTTCGGGCTTAAGTTCTACGCCGGGGGGAACCATTTGCTGTTTAGCTGCCACTTGATTAGCCCTCCTTTTCTCCGGTTAATTTAATGCGCGGATCGACGAATACATAGGCGACGTCCGTTATGAAGCGGGCAACCATGAGCAGGATGCCGTAGAAAATGGTAATCCCCATAATGATCGGATAGTCGCGGACGCTGATAGCTTCCACGAACTGCTTGCCGATACCGCCGATGCCGAAGATTTGCTCGATTACGACAGAGCCCGTTACGATGTTCGCCGTCATCGGTCCCATGTAGGTAACGACCGGCAGAATGCCGTTGCGAAGTACGTGGCGGAACAGAATCGCAATCCAGTTCAGGCCCTTGGCTTTGGCTGTCTTGATATAATCCGCATGCAGCACCTCAAGCATGCTGGACCGGGTAAGCCTTGCGATGAACGCGATCGGCTGCGCGGATAGCGCCATTACCGGGAGCACGTAGTCCCTCGGTTCTTTAAAGCCCATTACGTTAACCCAGCCGAGCTTCGAAGCGAACACATACTGTAGGACGGTTGCCAGCACGAAGCTTGGAACCGCTATGCCCAGCACCGCAAGAACCATGGCCGCCGAGTCGATGAACTTCCGGTGATATAGAGCCGCCAACATGCCCAGCAAGACGCCGACAATGACGGATACAACGATGGCCACAAGGCCGAGCTTCAGCGAGGCGGAGAAAGTCTGTCCGATAATATGCGAAACGTCTTGATTCATCCGTTTCATGGACACACCAAAATCACCTTGCACGATATTGCCCAAATATTTGAAATACTGCTGGTAGACGGGCTTGTCCAAGCCATACTGTTCGTACAGCCGCTGGCGGATTTCATCGGGAATCTTCTTCTCGGATGTAAACGGATCACCAGGGATGGCTTTCATCAGAAAAAAAGTAGCTGAGATAAGCACAAACAGCGAAACCAGCATATAGAAAAATTTATTGGCAACATAACGTACCATGCCCGTCAACACCTCCTTCGACAAATTTTTCACAACCTAAATTGATTTTATGAAATTATTGACCGCTTGTCCATTTTCTAATTTTGTTAAATAACCAAACTTTGGAATGCGGGCAGACATACAAAAAAAAGGGATATATATGGAATTCCACATATATATCCCGAAGTGTTCATGCTACTTCAGATACTGAAATCTTAAATTAAATATAATGTAAGTCTCCTTTATAGAAGCTGAATCTTAGTGCTCGAGCAGGTAAGCGCGAGTCAGGTCGATTGCACCGCTGAAGTCAAGCGTTACGCCTTTCAGGTAAGGCTTAGTCAGCGAGTTGTTGGTGTAGTAGTAGATCGGGATCAGGATTTGATCATCCTGAATGATCATTTTTTCGGCAGCCGCAAATTTCTCTTGGCGAACCTTGTTGTCGCTGGTTGCTTTTGCTTCAGCGATCAGCTTGTCGTACGCAGGGTTAGCGTAGCCGGTATCATTGTTACCGCCTTTAGTTACCCACATATCAAGGAAAGTCATCGGATCGTTGTAGTCAGCTGTCCAGCCTGCGCGGGCAACTTGGTATTGCAGATGTTGACGGTTCTCGATAAATACAGCCCATTCTTGGTTCTCAAGCTTCACGTCAATGCCAAGGTTCTTCTTCCACATGTCGCCAATAGCCAGGGCGATCTTCTTGTGACCTTCACTTGTGTTGTAGGACAGAGTGAATGCAGGCAGCTTGGTCAGACCTTCTTCTTTCAGGCCTTCAGCCAGCAATGTCTTAGCTTGTTCCAGATCTTCTGTGAAGTAGTTGTCTTTAACAGCTGTACGGTATTCGCCGTCAGCGCCTGCGATGCCCGGTGGAACATAGCCGAATGCCGGCAGCTGTCCGCCCAGTGTAACCTTGTCGATCAGAGTTTGACGGTCAATGGCCATAGCCAGGGCTTTACGGATCTTAACATTGTCGAACGGTTTTTCCGTAATGTTAAACTCATAGTAGTATACACTTGCAATACCTTTTCTGTTGAACTCGTCCGGATATTTCTGCTGTACGATTGGCAGCTGTTCAGTCGGAATTTCACCGTTCGGGCCGCCTGCGCGGTCCAGCTGGCCGCTTTCGTAAGCGGACAGTTCAGTTGCGCCGCTGTTTACGAGCGAGAAGTCGATTTTGCTAAGTTTAATGGAATCTTTATCCCAGTAGTTGTCGTTCTTGGATACTTCCAGAGATTGACCAGTCGTCCACTCGGTCAGAGTGAAAGGTCCGTCAACAATCATCGTATCTTTGCTGGTTGCCCATTTCGGATTAGTTTCAACCGATTGGTGAACCGGATAGTAAGTGTAGAAGGACAGAAGGCCAAGGAAGTAAGGAGTAGGAGCTGCAAGAGTAACTTCCAGCGTCTTGTCGTCAACGGCTTTAACGCCTACTTGGTTAAAGTCGGTGATTTTCTTTTCATAGTAATCTTGAGCGTTCTTCAGGTAGTACAGCTGGTAAGCGTAAGGTGCCGGTTCTGTAGCGGCAGGATCCAGGACGCGTTTCCAAGCGCGTACGAAGTCGGCGGAAGTTACAGCGTCGCCGTTGCTCCATTTAGCGTCACGCAGGTGGAAGGTATATACCAGACCGTCAGCGGAAACATCCCATTTCTCAGCGATGCCCGGTTCTGCTTGGCCGGTTTCGTCATTCATGCGGGTCAAGCCTTCATACATTGTCTTCAGGACAGTGTTGGCCTGGCTGTCTTGTGCAAGAGCCGGGTCAAATGTCGGAGGTTCGGAACTCAGGTTGATTTTAAGCGTTTGATCAGCAGCAAGTTTTTCTCCTGCTGCAGCTCCGTCAGTAGCTGCAGGAGTGTTGCCAGTGTTGCCTGTGTTCGCCGCGGTGTTTTCCGTGGCAGAATTATTGCCACCGCCGCATCCTGCAAGCACAGTTCCGATGACAAGAACGAGTGCGAACAGGAGTAAAAGACTTTTACTCTTCTTCATCTAGCAGTTCCCCCTAAATAGAATGTGGTATATGGTTTATGATTATACAACCAGTGGTCAAAAAAATCTAGCTTATTGTCGGATGAATTCAATTTTTTTTAAAATTTTTAAAGTTATGTGACAAAAGCCGATTATTGACGTCAGACAACCTTACATTTTCTGTAGGATATATTTGACCATACCCACCACCATGAAGAGCACATAGCCCGACGACATCACGACAAAACCGAGTCTCCATACGGCCCGAAGCAGTCTTTTGCCATCCAACCTACCCTTTAGCCTGTTCTGTGCGCCTCCAATGAAGCCTGCGGCCAAAAGGACGAACAGAAGAAAGAGATAGAACCCAAACCCTGAGTGAAAAAGATTGTTAAACAGTGCCGATACCGAAAACAGCAGAAATACAGTAGTTACGTCCATAGCCAGCAGCAGCGCCCGTCTCTTGTCCATTCCGGACAGGGCGGCGACGAAATAGACAAGCACAAAAGGCAGCACAGGCATAACGCTCAACACAATCAGCGAATTGCGGAGCCATTCCAAGCGGCTTCACCTCTCCTTATACGATCATGCCCTCTATGATCCGGATTATTCCTCTGTGCAGAGGAACATCAACGCCGGTTCGCCGCGCAAGCTCGGCCAGGGCTCCGTTTATCCACCTGATTTCGGTCTCCCTTGAGGCCAGCACATCAGCCAGCATAGAGGAACGGTTGCCGGAGGTAGCCCGGCACACATTCAGTATCTCGTCCCACAAGCTGTCCTCCCGGTATATCCCTGCCGCATCGCAGACCGCTGCTGCTTCATCGTAAAGTTCTCTCATTAGGTCTATCCGTGCAGCGGATGCCAGCAGCTCTCCATTCGATACGCGCCAGATGGCGGTCAGCGGGTTGATGACGGCGTTGATCATCAGCTTCCGAAAGATCATGGTTTCCACTTGATTCGACACTGATGCCGAAAATCCTGCCGCTTCAAGCCGGGCAGCCAGGAGGGATTCGGAACTACGGCTTCCTCCCCCGCCCTCTCCCCATCGTCCGATGTAGGTATGGCCCTTTCCCGCATGAATCACCTTGACCCCGGATTCCCGCTTCGCTCCTTCCGTTGTAACACCGGCATACAAAGAAGCCGCCGGCAGCAGCGACTGAAGCATCTCCAGATGCCCCCATCCGTTCTGAAGGCATAGAATATTCATCCGTATATCCCGCAGCGGCATTAACAGCTCTGGCAGTTCACTGTGCAGCACCGTCTGCTTAACGGCAAGCAGCAGCCAGTCGCCCGGCGATTTCAACCATTTTGCGGCAAAAAGAGACGCAGGTGCCACGCGCATTGCTTCGCCTTTCAGATTCGCTTGGACCTCGCCCGCCGCATTACATACAGTCAAGCCGGATTCCGAGAGCGAGGCCGCCTGATCTTCGGTTCTGCACCACAGCCGGACCTCGCAGCCGGAATCCATCAGCATTCCTGCCAGTAGAAGACCTAGCGATCCGGCGCCTATAATATCGATTTTCACGTTTGTCTGTCACCATCCGCAGTTTTGCTTCTAGTATAAATGCCGTAAAGGCAAAAGAAAATCCCGTTCCCAGACATGTTCCCATGCCTTGAAAACGGGATTCTCCGTTTGATCCAATGAGTCAATCGATCCGCTCCAGATTGCCGTTGGCGTCCATCTTGAACCGATTCTTGATTTCTTCCTCTTCCTCGCTCAAAAAAGCCAATCTGCGCGCCCGATCCATAATTTGGATCAGCGCCTTATAGTCGTCGTTCACGACCCGGTAATCGCTCTGAGCCGTATTGACTTCCTTGGACAGCCTTTCGTTCTCGGCTCGCAGCTCGGCCAGCTCTTCTTCCTTCTCCCGAAGATCTCGCTCCAGCATTTTGAGCTGACGGCCCGCTTCCTGATAGGTCCCCTTCCATTGGCGCAGAAAGCGGATCACTGCATCGATGGACAATGAATTCTGGGCTTCTTCATGGACAAAAGCCTCTTCTCCGTCGCCTGAGGTGAAGCCCGCTACCTGTGCGCCGCGCGACACACCCTGCTTCTTCAGATAGTTCCGCTTCTGGCGCTGCCCTTTGGCAATCGCAATCGCTTCCTCATAGCTTTTGCGGACACAGCTGTTCCAGCGGAACCCGCAGGCTGCCGAAGTTCTGCCGATCTTCTCTCCAACTTCCTCAAAAGCTGCCAGCTGGGTACTGCCTTCCCTGATGTGGCGCAGCGTTACCTCCGCCAGTACCAAATCGTCTTCTTCGCTCCAGGCATCTTGTCTAATGGCTGTCATAAAGCCAAACCTCCTAGTGACATCTTGAAATAACCCTTTTCACAACCGGCCGCGTCAGCCGGCGGATTTATTGGGATAAAAGCTGTTTACTCCATTTCTATGCCTCTCATAGAGTTCATAGAATCTATTTGATACTCTTTTGTATTTCCATTTTGGCTGCATGACATACACCGATTGATGAAATAAAGCGATTTCACTTCCAAGTGCACCCTGTCAATCAACCTTTTCACAATTCGGAAGAAAATACCTGTTATATAGCCGAATTCGTTTACTCCATTTTTAGTGGCAGGTATAATGAATGAGAGGCAAGCATATAAGGCTGATGGTAAGCTGGGCGCTTATTGTCGGCCTTATATTTTTGAAAGACTGTACATATGATGGATTAATCGGGCGCTTCTTAAGATGGCATGCCCGGATTGGAGGCGAAGAACGCTGCATACCTATAAGAAGCTGAAACCGCTGCTTCTGCTTCCTTTATGCTTCCTGCTGCTGATTCCTCCGGCTTCGCGGTCCCTGGCCGGTTCCGCTGGCCCGTCTGCGACTCCGTCGGCGGCAACCGCCCCCTCCTCGCCTTCATCGTTGTCCGCTTTTCCGGACACTGAGGAGACGCGCAGACTGATGCAGCAGACGCTGTCCAAGACGGAGATTCAGAAAGAAATCGACCGGATCTCCGCCGAGCAGAGCAAGCTGGCAGAGAAATCTGCCGATTTGAGAAAGCAGGCCGACCGGAAGCAAGCCGACATCGAGGACAAGAGAAAGCGGGCCGGGGCTGTTGTCCGCGCCTATTATACCGGGGACCGCGAGCCATGGATTACGGCCTTTCTGTCCGCGGACACGCTGAGTTCATGGTTCGTGCTGCTGGACTATTATGAGATCATAATGGGACGCGACAAAGAGATTCTTGCGGATTATGAGAAGGATTACCGGGATTTGCAGCGAACGCTTGCGGCCGCTGACCGCTCCTATCAGGAACTGGACGGGCTTAAGAAATCACTGGAGGAGCAGAAGAATCGCGTGGATGCCCTGAACAGGCAAATCGAAGGCGGAATCAACGAAAGCGAAGATCCAAGCGGCATGGCCTCGCTGCTGGAGGAATTTACGATATATTGGCAGAATATCGGCCTTCATGAAATCAAGACCTACTTCAAGGCTTTGTCCAAGGCGATGGATAAGCTGCCGGAATTCGTGGAAGGCCGGGACGATATCTTGACCCGCAAAGGAATGAAGTACGAGCTTAACCTGAAGCAGGAGGACCTGAATACCTTCCTCCGCAGCCAGAATGACATGTTCGATCAATTCGGATTCACCTTCAAGAACGATCAGGTGCTCGTCTCCGGAACTAACGGCGATCTCTCCATGACCCTTACGGGCCACTACTCCGTACAGGATGAGCCGGTTAACGGGATCATGTTCCATGTTGACAGCATCATCTTTAACGGACTCCAGCTCCCGGACACAACATGCCGGGAGCTGGAGAAGGAGTTCGATCTGGGGTTCTATCCGTCTCAATTCATTTCCCTCTTGAAGACAACAGAGGTCAGCAGCCGAGACGGTGTTCTTCATGTAGAGCTCGCCATTAAGTTCTAATGGGTTACTTCGCGGCCGAGCTGACCGCTGCCAGGAAGCCCGGCGCATCCAGCTTGCCGGTCAGAAGTTCCCTGGCGGCGGTCACCATGGCCGTCCACGCCGGCTTCGGTTCATCCGCCTGCGCCTTCTCTTTCAGCAGCGCTTCGGGATCGAAGGGAAGACTTGCCGCGACGCCCGGCTCATTCTGGTACGGTTCGGAAGCAGCCGGCAGCATGCCGGTGCTCTGAAGCCAGTCGGTCTGCGCCTCCGGCGAGGTCAGATAATAGAGCCAATCGGCTGCCGCTTCGGGGTTGTGCGATTGGGCGGACAATGCGAAGCTGCGGCTGAGCAGCGACTGAGGCTCCGCTCCCTCAGCACCCCAGGGTGTCTCTACCGTCAGCCCCTCTTCGCTACCTGCATGCTCTCGCCAGACGGAATATGGAATGACCGCAGCGCCGATACGCCCTTGCTTGAGCATCTCCCACACAATTTCCTCCTGACCGCCGCTGGAATAGATCGAAGCACGGTTCTTCTGCACCCATTCCAGCGCCTTGCGGGCCGCCGGATACAGCGGACTGCCCATACTTTCCAGCAACGCGGATAAACCATAAGGATTATTTTTGTCCAGAGCCAGCACATATTTCCCGCTTCCCGGCTTCATCACTTGAAGCAGACTGTCCCACTCTTCCACCGATCCCGGTACGTGATCCATCCCGAGGCTTTTTAACACCTGAGTCTCATAGACGAAGACATAAGGATCGACGTCAAGCGGCACGCCCCACGTATAGCCGTTCCACTGCAAAAGGGGGAGAAGCGGTGTCAGCGGCGTTCCCCCGGGAGAATTCTGATAGGCGTCTGCGGGAAGCAGATAGCCGCCTTGCGCAAGCTCCCGGATCTGCCCGGCATCCGTCATGACAATATCAGGCATGGAGCCTACCGTAAGTTCGTGAATCAGGGTATCACTATTTGGGTGCGGCCCCATATTTTCGAGCGTAACCGACACGCCTTTGGAGAGCGCATAACGGTCGCTGATCCGCTGCAGTTCCGAGAAGCCGTCATCGTCCAGCGCCACCGCCACGCGTAGGGCCACGGGGTCCCCCGTCTGCCGGAGGGAGGAGGTCCGGGAGGGGGATTGATTATCGCTTCGGGGAAGCGGGTTATTGCTTTCGCTCAGATCCACAGAAGGCGACAAGCTGGTTAGTGCCAGCAGCAGAATCGCGAACAGCAGACCATAATTTTTGCGTTTCAGCATGTTCTCCTCCTTGTCCGTTAACCAAAACCGTCTTCCCCATTTTACCAGTCCGGCGGCTTTTTGTCTGCGCTTCTGATAACGCTTTCTTCTATTATATAGGGTAATATCCTTTAGCGGCGATGGGCATAAAAATAGGCCGGGAGAACATTCTCCCGGCCTAACCTATAATCTTCCTGAGCTCCTCCAACATCTGAGCGCGAAACGCGAAACCGCCTTAGAGCAGATCCGCCGCCAGCTGGGCCAGGCGGGAACGTTCTCCTTTTTCGAGAGTAATATGTCCGCTGATGCCCTGTTGTTTGAATTTCTCAACGATATAGCTGAGCCCGTTGCTCGCGGCGTCGAGGTATGGATGGTCGATCTGCTCGGGGTCGCCCATCAGGATAACCTTGCTGCCTTCGCCCGCCCGCGATACGATGGTCTTCACTTCATGACGCGACAGGTTCTGCGCTTCATCGATGATGATGAACTGCGACGGAATGGAACGGCCGCGAATATAAGTCAGCGCCTCGACCTGAATGCTTCCGAGGCCCATCAATATTTTATCGATGTCGCCCGCTTTTTTCGTATCGAACAGAAATTCCAGATTATCGTATATCGGCTGCATCCAGGGCCGGAGCTTCTCGTCTTTCTCGCCGGGAAGGTATCCGATGTCTTTCCCCATGGGAACGACTGGCCGTGCAATCAGCAGCTTCTTGTATTTATGCTCATCCTCCACCTTGAACAGTCCTGCGGCCAGCGCCAGCAGCGTCTTGCCGGTGCCGGCTTTGCCTGTGATGGTGACAAGCGGAATATCGTCGCTAAGCAGCAGTTCCAGCGCCATCCGCTGCTGGGCGTTGCGTGCGCTGATTCCCCATACCGGATCGTTGCCAAGGAAGAGCGGCTCCAGTCGGGTTCCGTCGGCAGTTACCTTGAGCAGCGCCGATTTGCCTGTGCCAATCTCATCCTTCAGAATGACGAATTCATGAGGATAGAGCGGATAGGACAGCTGCAGCTGCTTGACGGCAAGCGTCCGGTTGCTGTAATACTCGTCGATCAAGGCGGGATGAACCGGCAGCGTCTGATAACCGGCATACAGCTCGTTCAGATCAGCCGTCCGGTCGGATAAATAATCCTCAGGCGTTATGCCCAGCACATCCGCTTTAATCCGGACAAGCACGTCCTTGCTGACAAGGACGACCGGCCGGGGCTCCGGCTTCTCGTTCTCCTCCTGCAAATAGTTCAGCGCCACAGCCAAAATCCGGTTGTCGGTGGATACCTCGCCGAACATTTCCTGAACCCGGACAAAGCTGCGATGGTTCAGCTCTACCTTCAGCGTCCCTCCATGCTCCAGCGTCACGCCGCTGTGCAGATGTCCATGTTCCCGAAGACCGTCCAGCAGTCGTGAGACCGTGCGGGCATTACGTCCGATTTCATCGGCGTTACGCTTCTTGGAATCGATCTCTTCAAGCACTACGGCGGGAATAATCACTTCATTCTCCTTAAACGAAAAAATCGAATTGGGGTCGTGAAGCAGTACATTGGTATCCAGTACAAAGATCTTTTTCATGGTATCCCCTCCACAGCGCCTGGTTTGTCATAGGATACATAACTCTTTTCGCCACTGGAAAAGCTAAAGCCAGTACTTATCTTGAACGAAAGGAGCAAGCACCCATGAGAAAATCAATATGTCTGTTGCTGGTCCTTTTGCTGCTGCTGACAAGCTGCGGTATGGTCAAAAAAGAGTCATCACCCTCTCCTCAGGATAAACGGCCTGCGGTGAACGCGGCGCGTTACGGGAACAATGGTGTTCGTCCGCTTACCGAATACGGAACGGCGGGTTATGAGCCTTACGCCGCCGACGGTACAGGGGTCGTCACCCGGAGCGACGTGGAACTGAAAGATCATCTGGAACAGCTCGCCCTGCGGGTTCCCGGCGTGAAGGGAGCGCATTGTGTCGTGCTCGGCAAGAATGCCGTGGTCGGCATTGATGTCGACGGGTCCTTAAGCCGCTCAAGAGTCGGAACGATCAAATACTCCGTGGCCGAAGCCCTTCGCAAGGACCCTGCTGCCGTCAACTCGATGGTTACCGCCGATATGGACATTTCCGCACGGATTGCCGAACTTGGCAAGCATGTGAGACAGGGCCACCCGGTCTCCGGCTTCTCCGCCGAAATGGCCGATATTATCGGACGGATTATTCCGCAGCTGCCGGACGATACGACACCGCGGGGCCAGCAGTAAGATGTTTATCGGCTGACAGGCCGCCGCAATAAAGAAGAGGATCAAAATTAACAAGAAATCGGGTCTTGCGCCCTGAAGTCAATTCAGGTGATGCGAAGCCAAAAAAAGCCCAGTGAATATTCACTAGGCTTTTTGCATGGCGGCAAATACTTGCCCATCCAGCTTCTCTGCCGCACGTACGTCATACACTTTGGTATACGTCGGGGCGGACTCCAGTTGGGCACCGTAAAACAGTGCGTTTCGAACCGCGGAAATTTCCACATCGAAACAGCACATTTCAAAAGGAACGTCCGGAAGCGGATCGCTCTTCACGACACTCCGGCCGTTAATGGCATAGATCGAATGGTCTCCAAAAACCGTAAGCGTCACAAGAGGATTCTCTTTCATGTTGCGAACGAGCCGAGAACGGTGATCGATGGCCAGCCGCAGCGTGAACGCGTCCACTGCATATACCCATGATATGGCAGAGGAGGTTGGGCCTCCGCTCTCCGCATCAACGGTGTTCAGCAGGACGAAGGTTTCATTTTGCAGCATCTTCAGAAGGGAATCGGTAAGCCCAGCGGCAGATTCGGACATTGTGCAGCCCCCTTATGTCGCATCTCTTTAAGCTAATCTTATTTATATTATAACATAGGCTTAAACTTGCATTCAATTTAGCGGAACGGCCGCCTTAAGGTGCAGGTGAGGCCGGAGCGGCTCCAGCCAGACGGTCACTCAGGCTCATCTTGGCCGCCTCAAGCTCCTTATCGTTAATATATACATAAGGGCTTCGCCAGGTGCCGGTTACGGGTACAAACTCCACATTGTTCTTCGACATCTGCCAATAGGTGGAGATCATGTTCTTGATCTGTTCCTTCTCGATGTCGGTCTTCATATTGTCATCGAGCGCGTCCAGGACACCGCCAATTCTCACGACACCGCCAAGAGATTGCATCTTGTCCATCAGGGCATGCAGCACCTCGTTCTGTCTGCGGTTGCGGTCAAAATCGTCGGAAGCCTTCGTCTTCGGGCTGCAGTTGGATTTGCGGTAGCGGACATAATCTAGCGCCTTATCCCCATCCAGTGTCTGCTCGCCCTGTTTCAGATTAATATTCGTTCCGTCGGCGTTGTCTTTATAGCACATATTGTAGCTCACATTGACATCGACGCCGCCCAGCTTGTCCACCGCTTTGCGGAAGCCATCGAAATTCAGCACGGTTACATAGTCGATAGGCACACCCAGATATTTGCCCATCATCGTCTTCATTTCATTCTCGGCTGAAATGCCCGAGGTATCTTCCTTGCCGCGAAAGCGGGTATAGAACTCATTGATTTTGGTCCGCTTATAGCCGTCGAGTTCAACATATGTATCACGGGGCAGCGAGACAACCGTCGCCGATTGGGTCGAAGGATTCAATGCCACGACCATGATAACATCCGTCAAATAGGACTTGTGCTTCTCCCGATAATCTGTGCCGAGCAGCAGCACCGTCAACGGTTTGACCTTGGCGGAGTTCTCCGCCGCCACAGGCTTGTCGACGCCCGTATTCAGCAGTCCATTGTCAAGCTTGTAGTACAGGTATAAAAAGTAGCCAACCACAACGAGCGCCACAAGCAGCGCGCCGATCAGCACCATTCTTCCCAAGCGGGCCATGAAGCCCCGCTTCTTCTTCTTTTTTGCCTGGGGCTTTGGCCTGGAGACTGGCCCCGGAGCTCTTTTGCCGCCGCTTCCCTGTCCTCTGGACCGGGGAGGCAGACCGCCTTTATTTGTATTCATATTGATTCAAAGTCCTTTTCTTCGTCTTTGGATATTCGGCACCGCCGTCAATAATCAGACGTAAATTTCTCCCAAAAGTTGCGATCATCTCTCAGCTTCGCCTCGTTCCTACCGCCCCAGCAGATGCGGATGGCAGCCAGTGAGCACAGCCTCTTCAAAGCAAAAGCCGCCGGATGGATGATATCCCGGCGGCTGATTTACGAGCTGCAATTACATATTGGCTTCGGCCATTTTGCGGTGCTTCTCGGCACGTTCGCGTTCGCTCTTGTTCAGAATCTTCTTGCGAAGACGTACGGATTTCGGCGTGATTTCGCAGTATTCGTCATCATTCAGGTACTCCAGAGCCGCTTCCAGCGAGAAGAGGCGAGGCGTCTTCATCTTGACCGTCTCGTCCTTCGTAGCCGAACGGACGTTGGTGAGAGCCTTCTCCTTGCAGATGTTGACGACGATATCGTTGTCGCGCGTATGCTCGCCGACGATCATACCCTCATAGATTTCCGTACCTGGCTCGAGGAACAGAATGCCTCGATCTTCCACGCCCATCATGCCGTAGAAGGTGGAGACGCCGGTCTCGGTCGAAACGAGCACGCCCTGATGGCGTCCGCCAACCTGTCCGCCGATCAGCGGTGCATAGCTGTCGAATGCGTGGTTCATAACGCCGTAGCCGCGTGTCAGCGTCAGGAAATGCGTATTGTAGCCGATCAGGCCGCGTGCAGGAATCAGGAACTCCAGACGGACCTGGCCGGTTCCGTGATTGATCATGTTCACCATTTCGGCCTTCCGGGTTCCCAGGCTCTCCATTACGGCGCCCATGCTGTCTTCTGGCACGTCGATAAGCAGCCGTTCAAGCGGCTCCATCTTCGCGCCGTCGATTTCCTTAACGATAACCTCAGGCTTGGAAACTTGAAGCTCATAGCCTTCACGGCGCATATTCTCGATCAGAATCCCGAGATGCAGCTCACCGCGTCCCGATACGATAAAGGCGTCAGGGCTGTCCGTTTCCACCACGCGAAGGGATACGTCTGTCTCCAGCTCCTTGAACAGGCGCTCGCGCAGCTTGCGGGAAGTGACCCATTTGCCTTCCTTGCCGGCGAAAGGCGAGTTGTTGACCAGGAACGTCATCTGCATGGTCGGCTCGTCAATCTTCAGAACCGGCAGCGCCTCCGGATTCGCCGGATCGGCGATCGTCTCGCCGATATTGATATCCTTGATGCCCGCGATAGCGACGATGTCGCCGGCGCCGGCTTCTTCGGTCTCTACCCGCTTCAGGCCCTGGAAGCCGAACAGCTTCTCGATGCGCGCTGTCTTGTGCTTGCCGTCGCGCTGAATGACTGTAATCGATTGTCCCGCACGGATGATGCCGCGGTTCACACGGCCGATGGCGATCCGGCCCAGATACTCGTTATAGTCCATCAGGGTAACAAGGAATTGGAGAGGTTCTTCAACACTCTCCGTCGGAGCCGGGATATGATCGACAATGGTCTCGTACAGAGCCAGCATGTTGTCGTCCTGCTTCTCCGGGTCAAGGCTCGAAGTGCCGTTAAGGGCGGAAGCGTACACAACCGGGAATTCCAACTGCTCGTCGCTTGCTTCCAGCTCGATGAACAGGTCCAGCACCTCGTCGATCACTTCGGCCGGACGGGCGGCCGGACGGTCGATCTTGTTGACGACGACGATCGGCGTCAAATTCTGCTCCAGCGCTTTGCGAAGCACGAATTTCGTCTGCGGCATGCAGCCTTCATAGGCGTCGACGACGAGAAGAACGCCGTCTACCATCTTCATGATCCGTTCCACTTCACCGCCGAAGTCGGCGTGTCCGGGCGTATCCACGATGTTGATCAGAAAGTCTTTATAGGTAATGGCCGTGTTCTTGGCCAGAATCGTAATGCCGCGTTCCCGCTCCAAATCATTGGAGTCCATGGCTCGTTCCTGTACGGTCTCATGCTCGCGGAAAATCCCCGATTGCTGCAGCAACTGGTCGACTAGCGTCGTTTTGCCGTGGTCAACGTGGGCGATAATCGCGATATTGCGAATCTGTTCTCTTGAATGCATGATTTGTATCCAAATCCTTTCATTTATCGAATAAAGAAAATTTGAAACAGGGGCAACGGTTCCACAAAAGAAGCGCCGGACTTTCATCCCGACGCTTCAACAATATGATTAATTGTAGCTTGAAAGCAGTGTGAAAAGCAAGTCTTTTCATGAAAAAACAATTACCAGCCTCTGCGATACCGCCCTCGACGTCCGCCCCGTCCGAGCATCAGCCAAATCCCCGCCACAATCAGCACCGCTCCAACGATATAGATGAATCCCGAACCCAGTACGCCAAGGAACATCAGCAGGAGGCTCACAATGCCCAGAACAGCCGATCCGACGGTGAGTCCACCGCTGCGCGGAGAAGCGTACAGGCTGTATTCGTAGAGGCCGACCGCTATGCCGAGCAGAAGCACCGGCCACAGGTATGCCATCATCCACCATCCGAAGGTGTTGCACAGCCCGAAGAGCAGCCCGTAGACGGTCATGATCCCGGCGGGAATGAGCGCTGCCGGCGAGAGGCGTCTGCCAAAGACAAACACATGCAGAATCAGTCCGGGGATCAAGAGGAGCAGCGGCCAGAGCGCACGTCCCAGAAACCCGAAGACGCCCAGCTTGCCCAGCAAAATAAATAAACCGGCGCAGATGATGAACAGGCCCAGCTTCATGTCGTTTTTGGAAGACATCGGTATCATCCCTTCAACAAAATCTAAATGGCAGCTTATCCTGGAGCATCGGTCAGCCTTCGGCTCTGCCAACATAATTCTTATTCTATCCGAAAAAGACGAAAAACGCCATCTTCCGCATCCTTCAGCTGGAATCCGGACAGACAGGCAGCTGGATACAACAGATTGGCGGCATTGGGTGAAAATGCAAAAAGACAGGCGCGCTGATACAGCCTGTCTCTCAGCATTCGGTCTTCACATTGACAATTCGCCTATCCCGCTTTCGGCGTATGGCGCTTGATTCCTCCGGCTGCCACGACGGCAATGCCGAGCGCAACCGGAAGCACGGTGTGGATTCCGGGCAGAAGCATCGAGAGCAGAGAACCAAACTTGGCATCCTGCAGAAGCATGTCTCCCGCCGTATAGGCCAGAATATAGGAGCCGATATAGATCAGCACCGGGAACTTGTGCAGCCAGCCGACGATCAGTCCGCTGCCCCAGACAACAATGGGGATGCTAAGCCCGATTCCGATGATCACCAGCGCCAGATCGCCCTTCGCCAGTCCGGCAATCGCAAGCACATTGTCCAGGCTCATGATGAAATCGGCGGTCAGAATCGTCCGGATCGCCTTCCACACCGTCGCGGCTTCGTTGACGCGATGCACATCCTCTTCCTCCAGAAGCAGCTTGAAGGAGATCCACAGCAGCAGAAGCCCTCCCCCTGCCTGGATGTAAGGGATTTTGAGCAGCAGCACGGCAACCAGCGTCAGTACGATGCGCAGCAGCACGGCTCCGGCCGAGCCCCACCAGACTGCCTTCCGGCGATGGTGGTCCGGCAGATTTTTGCTGGCCATCGCAATGACCATCGCGTTGTCTCCGCTCAGTACGAGGTTGACCATCAAAATCTCGCCGAGCAGCCAAATCGATTCCATTTGACACCCCTCCCGAACCTGCATATATCAACTTGTATGCGCGGTTCGGGCAAGCTATGCTTCTTGTCCCTTCAGTTGTCTTAAAACCATTCTTCCTGCTGAACCGCCGCTTCCTCTTCATCCGCCGGGCGTTCGTTACCGTGCGGAGTAAGATCAACCGTCACGGTCTGGGCGACTGCCTCGTCAAGCCGCTGGGCATAGCCCGGAAGCGTCGCTTCAATCCGCTCGACAATACGCAGATTCGGATTCGTCGTGGGCGACCGCGGAACGAACAGCGTGCAGCAGTCTTCATACGGTAGAATCGACAGCTCGTAAGTGCCGATGGTCTGCGCCAGCTCCGTTATTTCTCCCTTGTCCATCATGACAAGCGGACGAAGAATCGGCAGCTCGGTCGCCCGGCCGATCACATTCATGCTGGACAGCGTCTGGCTCGCAACCTGGCCTAGGCTATCGCCTGTTATAATCGCCAGCGCTCCTTCGCGCTCGGCCAGCATCGTCGCAATACGCAGCATCGACCTGCGCATCAGCGTGATCATCAGGTTGTCCTGCCCGATCCCGGCAAAGGATGTCTGAATCTCCGTGAAGGGAACGAGATGCAGCCGGATTCGGCCGCTGTATCCCGACAGCACTCTGGCAAGATCGACAACCTTCTGCCGTGCTTCCCGGCTCGTATACGGGTAACTGAAGAAGTGGACGCATTCCACTTCAAGTCCCCGCCGCATGGAGGACCAGGCGGCCACCGGACTGTCGATGCCCCCGGACAGCAGCAGCATCGCCTTGCCGTTTGTCCCGAGCGGGAAGCCGCCAGCGGCCTGGATGTTATCGCAGAATAAATATGTGCCGTTCTCCCGGACCTCGACCCGCAGCTCCAGCTCGGGCTCCCGGACATCGACCGTCAGCGCGGGAAAGGCTTTCAGCAGCGGCCCCGACACGAGACGGTTCATCTCCTGGGAGCCATAAGGGAAGTCCTTCCATACCCGTCTGGCATTGACCTTGAACGTGGTGCCGGGAGCCGGAGCGATGGCTTCCATAAAGCGGAGACTATTCGTCACGATATCTTCAAGCTCGGACCGGGCAACCTTCACCGGGCTGATCGACGCAATGCCGAACACTTTCGCTAAAGTCGCAATGAGCGGCTCCGCCGGTTCGCCTCCCAGTTCGACATAGATCCGGCCGTATTCCGTGATCAGCTTCGCGCCTGGATACAGCCTGACCCGCTCCTTTACCTGCCGCAGCATCGTCTTCTCGAACCGGCTGCGGTTCTTGCCTTTCAGTGTGAATTCGCCGAAACGCAGCAGCAGCATGTCCGCATATTCCGTACCGCCCCTCAAGCCTTTGGCGGAATCTGTCTGTCTCATGTTACCGCATGCCTCCTTCAGCTATCTTCAATGCCTGCACCGCTTCAACAATGGCGGTCTCCAGTGCGGCGACATCGCTCTCTGTATGACTGTCGCCCAGACTGATCCGGATGCCGCCGAGCGCGGCGGCTTCATCTCTTCCCATGGCAAGCAGCACACGGCTTGGCTCCGCCGTTCGGGAGGAACAGGCGGAACGGGTGGATACCAGCATGCCGAGCTGTTCCAGCTGGCGCGCCAGCACCTCTCCCTTCATGCCCGGGTAGGAGAAATGCACGATATGGGGCGCTCCCGCTTCACTGCTGTTCACTACAAGCTCCGGAATCCCGCGCAGAAATGACAGCAGGCGGTCCCGCAGCGGCAGCAGCCTGCCCGCCAGCTCCCGCTGCCGCTCTGAAGCGAGCCGCACCGCTTTGGCGCCCGCCACAATTGCGGGCAAATTCTCGGTTCCGGCGCGCATGCCGTTCTCATGGGAGCCTCCGCTGATGAGCGGGAACAGGCGGACGCCTTCCCTGACATACAGAAGGCCGACACCGCGCGGCCCCCGGATTTTATGCGGAGACAGGCTGTACAGATCCGCTCCGAAGTCGCGTGGGCCGCCGGGAAGCTTGCCGAAGCCCTGAACGCCGTCCACATGGAAGAGCGTCCGCGAATTCGCCTCTTTAACGGCGCGAGCGATATCACGCAGCGGCTGCACGGACCCGGTTTCGTTATTGACGTGCATGACGCTAACAAGCACCGTATCTTTACGCACGGCGGCCGCGATGTCATAAGGATCGATGCCGCCGTCCGGCTTCGGCTTCACGAAGTCTACCTCCCAGCCCATTTCCCGCAGCTGGAGGCAGCTCTCATAGACGGAGGGATGCTCCAGCTCCGTCGTTACGATATGCTTGCCCCGGCCTGAATACTGAAGCGCGGCGCCCTTGATCGCCAGATTGTTGCTCTCCGTCGCGCCCGAAGTGAATGTTATTTCTTCCGCGCGGACGCCCAGCGCGGACGCGCATACCTCACGCGCGCGTCTGATCAGCGCTGCGGCATCGGCTCCGGCCCGGTGAAGCGAGGAGGGATTGGCGTAATGCAGCTGCATCAGCTGCTCCACTGTCCGCACGACCTCTTCATACGGAGGCGCAGCAGCGGCATAATCCCAGTAAATCATATGGGCTAACTCCTTCTCTGACCATAAAGTGAAAGGATCAAACGGTCCTTGCTGCCGCTCATGCGGCAGAGTTACGGACCGTTTGACCCTTTATATTATAGCGCGTATTTGCTTCTCGCGCGTTCAATTTTCGCGATATAGTCCTGCGTCTCTTTCGGAAGCTCGTCCAGCCTCTGCAATAGCTCCGCGTCCGAGTTGACGCCTAGCTTCAGTACGCGGCCCGGTCCGGCGTTGTAGGCGGCAAGCGCCATGTTCACCTGTCCGTCAAACCGCTTCAGCTGATAGGACAAATAACGAGTGCCTCCGTCAATGCTCTGTGCGGGATCAAATGGGTCCGATACCCCTAGTCCCTGAGCCGTTCCGTCCATGAGCTGCATAAGTCCCTTGGCCCCGGCAGAAGAGACAACATTCGGATTAAACGATGATTCCGTATCGATAACCGCTTTGATCAGATCCGCCGGCACACCGTATTTGGCGCTCGCAGCCTGAATGAGATCTTCGTAATTGGTCGGCTTGCTCTCTGTGCCTAGCCCTGCTATTTCCCCGGAAATAGAATCGACTGCACCACTGAGATTTTGCCACAGTAGACCGTCCTCGGTATAAGATGCCGTGCTCTGAGAGGACATATTTTCCGAGGCTCTTTTGGCCGATGCATCATCAAGGATGGTCTGGAACCTCGAATCTCCTGTTGATTGTTTATCTTCAACCGACGCGGCTCCCGAAGCATTAGAAGAGTTCTTCAGATTAATCCATTTCAGCTGCTCGATCCGGCCGGTTACGGCGGGGTTGATATTCATGCTGCCGCATACCCTCTTTCCTGGTTTCATTCTGTTACTTAATCTATCGGCAGAAGAGCCGGAATAATTAAGGATTTCGATATTTTACCAGGAAGCGGTTTCCTTTGCACGGAACGTTTCGCAACCAAGGACAAGGACAAACGCGTGGCGGCTTTTTCAGATCAATATGTGCGGCCAGAAATAATTGGTCTGTTTAAGCGCGCGTCTTAGACTTCTTAATAAAAAACCTTCAGACCCATGCTGCTGGATCTGAAGGTCTTCTCCTGCTTGGCCTGTGTCAGCGGGCAAAAGGAATCATCACAAAATAGCTGAGTACAGCGACAATGCCCAGCCCAAGCCCCCAGGCTCCGGCCGTTTTGCGGCCGTTGTTGTAGGCATAATAGCCCAGCACGGCAGCAAGCGGTCCAAGAATGATGGGCCAGATGAAGAGGGATGCAAGCCCAAGACCTACGGCAGCATAGCCGACCGGCTTGTATGCATCATCGTTTTCGGCAGCTCCCTGCACTTCCGGCGAACGGTCTCGAACCGGTACCGGACTGACCTCAGCGGCGTATTCCTCCCGGTGCTCGGGCGATTTTCGAGGATAATCGGTCCGGGGACGGATCATAATTTTTTTGCGTCTTGACCGGACAGGCTCAGGGCCTCTCTGTTCATTGTCCATGGCGGCCTCCTAAGCTTTTGGCTTAAAGGTCAGACAGCAGGTTGCAGAGGAATTGTTGGCGACATCGCGATGATCCGAGAACGTCATCTCTTCGGCATACTCTTCCTTGATGCGGTTACCGGAATGCTTGTCGATTTCGATGATGATGGATTCGGCGCGGCACACATTGCTTTCTCCCCAATAATTACAGTTGCTTACGCTGCAGTTGACTACCGTTCTCGCGGTATTGTTCATTAATGATCACCTCGGAATCATTATGTCCCTGCCAAGGCGTCGATATTCGATGTTCGGACAGCCAAAAGAAGCCACAGACGTAATACGGGAGTCGGCTTTCATTGCGGCGCTTATGCTTTCTGATATTATAAAAAAGCTTCCGGCGCACGCATGGCGCCGGAAGCCTCTTGTCTACACTTGGTTCTGCATTCGCTTTTCCGTTAAATAATCATTCTCGTAATAGGTAAGCTCGTCGCGAAGATCTTCATACACCTTCGTAATATCCAGCACAATGCTGCGCGCCGCCTGAACGGGCTTCTTGCGGAAGCGGATCGCGTCTTGCCCGGTGTAGGCATAACGGCCGTCCTCGGAATAGCTTTCATTCTTGGGGTAGAAGAAGTTGTTCACGCCATAGTGATACACGTTGTACAATGCCTTTTGTGCAAAATCCTCGTCAAAATTGGCACGGCGGAGCGCTACGCCCAGCTTCTCGTACGACATTTCGGAGAAGACCAGCAAATGACGCAAGTCGGACAGAAAGCCCTCATAGTAGCGGGTCGTTTCTTCATCCTGCCCGCCCTCGGCAAGCTGCGGCATTGCGTTATGGTTAAGGAACAATTCCAGTTTTTCGATGGCAATTTTCAGTTTTTCTCTTGTGGATTCGCACAGTTTTTGAACATTGGCTGACATGGCGGCCCATCCCCCTTAGAATTCCTTGGCGTCGTGTTACAAAATTACTTGCAAATTAATCGTTTTCATGTCTATCCTATCACAAATTTTGCCTTGGCGGTATCCTTTTTACGCATGTATAAATCTGGCGGGTCCCTTCCATCCTAACGATAGCAGATAACACAGGAAGGAGCGGAAAGTATGTCCCGAAAAAATATCGCAATTGCCGGCCTGTTGACGGCCGTCTGCGCTTCGGCGCTCATACTCGGCGTGCGCTCTTCGAATGACGGAACTGTCCGTCAAGCCGGGGTTTCGCAGACCGGTATTTCCAAGACCAGTGCTTCCCAGAGCGGGTACAGCCAGGCCTTACAGGAGCACAAGGTCAAGAAAACGTACCTTTCACAGGACGTAAAGACGACGGAATCTTTAACCCATGCCGATGCGGGCCGCGATCTGAAAGCCATGCTCTCGGGAGCTGCAGGACAATCCGCCGATAAGATCGCTGCCTATGCCAGGAAGCTGCAGCGCAGCCACGGGCATATCGCCATGCTGATGTGGATCGACTTCTCCACTGGGAAGGCCAGTACCTTCAAATCGGTGCATCCCAAGGGTACGCCGGAGCAGGAGCGGGTGATGAAGGAGTACCTCAGTGCGGCCAAGATGACGATTAAGCGGCAGGGAACTTACGAATCTCCGGCATTCACTGTCGGGGACAAAAGCTACTTTCTGATGGGCCAGCGCAGCTCGGACGGCCGGTACGGCGTTATCGGACTGATTGACCGGACGGTTCTTAAGCAGGTCACGAGCCATCAGCAGAAGAATCTCCGGCTTATTCCTTATCCGAAGGAAGGGCGTTTCCGGGTGGAGTCCGTTCATACCGATACGCTGCGGGACATAACCGTCAAGACCGGGCACGATAACGAGAACGCCAGCCATTATTACGAGAATGAAGTCGTTGTCCGGTTCCGGAACGGCGCTCCGGATAACCGGCAGCTGGAGGCCATCGCCCGCGAAATTCACGGCAGTACGCCCCGCAAGCTGGGCTATGCCTATATTTTTCGCTCGTCGGACATGACGTATCCGGAGCTTAAAGCTTATTTCGAAAGCAGATGGCGTCCGCAGTACACCGAGCCTCACTATATGTATTTAACCAACGATACTGTCGGCGAAAATATGACATTTGATGTAGCTCCGAACGATATGCTCTTTTCCGCCTATCAATGGAATCTCCCCGTCATTGAAACCGGCAAGGGATGGAACCTGTCGCGTGGAAGCGATACTGTTCCAGTAGCTGTGGTGGATACGGGCGTGCAGGCTGACCATCCCGACCTGAAGGGACAGCTGCTGACGGGATACAACGCCATATCCGGTTCAGGACTTCCGGACGACGATGTGGGCCACGGCACGCATGTGACAGGCATTATCGGCGCTTTGGTCAACAACGGCGAGGGCGTGGCGGGAATAAGCTGGTACAATAAGATTTTGCCAGTCAAAGTGCTGGACAACACAGGCGCGGGGACGACGTATTCCGTCGCGGAGGGCATTATTTGGGCGGCTGACCACGGCGCCAAGGTCATCAACCTCAGTCTGGGCAACTATGCGGATTCCCAGTTCCTGCATGACGCCATTAAATACGCCTATAACAAGGATGTCGTACTGGTGTCGGCCTCGGGCAACGACAATACGGAACGGCCGGGATATCCCGCCGCCTATCCCGAGGTTCTGGCTGTAGCCGCGACCACCGCCTCCGATGAGAGGGCTGACTTCTCCAATTACGGGGATTATGTCGATGTCTCCGCCCCGGGCGAGAGCATTGCCAGCACTTATATCGGCAGCCAGTACGCCGCGCTGTCCGGAACCTCGATGGCCAGCCCCCATGCGGCCGCCCTTGCGGGTCTTGTCCGCTCGCTGAATCCCGATCTGACCAACAAGGAGGTCATGGATCTGATGACCAAGAACGCGGTGGATCTGGGCGCGAAGGGACATGACAAATATTTCGGCTGGGGCCGGCTCGATGTATACCGCACCCTTCAGGCCGCAGCCGGGGAAGGGGTTGCTGTCGAGCAGTGGCCGCAGCATGTCCAGAGCCGGCTGCAGCAGCTTCAGCGGCGGCTGAAAGGTCTGATGTAAGCAGAGTGAAACGCTCAAGCGACTCAAGTGAAATGAACAGGCTCGCTTGAGTCGGAAATTGGATTTAAGAAGAGCTCGGCCGCTCTTCGAATAATTAGGTCAGCCACTTTGGCTGGCTTTTTTATTTGGCGCCATCTCCTGCTTTGAAGCCCCCTGCTGCTTCCGCAAGAAGCAGCAGCAGCTTCAGCAGCCCCTGCTCCATCTTCGCTTCGTCCATCTGGGCGTAGCAGATGCGGATATGATGGGCAGGCGGCTCGCCTGAATAGCAGACATTGCCCGGCAGAAAGGAGATGCCCTGCCGGATCGCCCGGCTGTAGAGCTCCCCGGTATCAATGTAATCCGGCAGCTCCAGCCAGAAGTTGAGTCCGCCTCCAGGGATATTCCAGCGGACCCCCTTCGGCGCATGGCGCTTCAGCAGCGCCGCCGCACGTGCCATCCGCGATTTCAGCGCGGATCTTAATCCCTTCATGTAGGCCTCATACCGGTCTGCGATGAAAGGGAGCACGGCCAGCTGGATGAGCAGCGGGCTGCCGAGATCGCTTGCCGCCTTGGCGGCGGTAAGCCGTTCCAGGATGTCGCCTTCCGCGGCAACCCCGGCCACCCGGCATCCGGGAGCCAGCACCTTGCTGAAGCTCTTCATGTAGACGACATGGCCTTCCGTGTCCAGGCTCTTGATGGACGGCGGAGGCGGCGAGCCAAAATACAAATCGGAAAAAGGGTCGTCCTCCACAATCAGGCAGCCGTAGCTGCGGGCCAGCTCCAGCAGCCGCTGTCTCCGCTCCAGACTCATCGTGGCGCCGCACGGGTTCTGAAACGTCGGAACCGTGTAGATCAGCTTGGGCGGCCGCCGGTCGCACAGCTTGGTCAGCAGATCGACGCGCATCCCGTCCTTATCAACGGGGACGCCGATCATGTCCGCCCCCCTGCCGGCGAAGACATCGATCGCTCCGGTATAGCTCGGCGCCTCCAAATAGACCGTATCGCCAGGACCGACGAATGTCCGGGCCACCAGATCAATGCCCTGCTGCGTTCCGCTCGTAATCAGCAGCCCTTCCGGCGGAAGGACGATGCCCCGGGTCCGGAGATGCCGGCGCACCGCCTCCCGGAGCGACGGATCGCCCTGAAAATTGCCGTAGGCCGACATCAGCTCCGGCCGCTTCGCAACAAGCGAAGTCATGGCGGCTCCGATCTCCTTCAGCGGCAGCATGCCGGAATCGATTGCAGCCAGGTGAAACGAGTACTCCGCTTCAGAGAAATTGAAATTGCGCCATAGCTGGGCGCGGGGCAAATAATCCTCATAATCCTTCTGCCACTCCGGCTCCGTCCGGCCTGAAGCGAAGCGGGTCGCATGCTTCCCTGCATATACTGCCGCTGCCGGCTGCTCTTCAGAAGCTCCCCGCTTCCCGGCTGCATGGCTGCCGGTTGTGCCTTGTCTGTCCGCCAGCGGCTTGGGACCGGCTCCGCTCCCCGGGGCTGCCGCGAAACAGCCGAGCCCCTGACGCCGGATCAGCCATCCCCGCCTTTCGAGATCGGCGTAAGCCTTGCTGACTGTAACTTGGCACACTTCAAGCATCTCCGCCATTTTACGCACGGAAGGCAGTTGTTCCCCGGGCTGAAGAAGACCCGACGAAATGCGCTGGCTCAGCGTGTCGCTGATTTGAAGCGGCAGCGGCCTGCCGCTGCCCCGGTTAATCTCGATATGCATGACAATCGCCTCCGACTGTTATACTCGCTCCTTTACTGTTATACAGCTCTGCCGCTATGATACCATCAAAATCAAAAACGAGGAGCAAAAAGTTCATGAAACCTTCCTATTCCGTTATGGCGAATCATCTCGGTTCGTCCGCTGTCCGCGATATTCTGAAGCTGACCCAGGGCAGCGATGTCATCTCTCTGGCGGGCGGGCTGCCCGGTGAAGACCTGTTCCCGGTTGAAGCGGTGCGCGAGGCGTATTCCCGTGTCCTGTCGGGAAGCTCCTCGGTTCTGCAGTACGGTCTTACGGAAGGCTATCTTCCGCTTCGCGAACGTCTCTCTTCCCGGCTTGCCCGGCAGGGAATCCAGGCTTCCCCCGATAACCTCCTGCTGACCACCGGTTCGCAGCAGTCGATCGATCTGCTGTGCCGCATGCTGATCGATCCCGGCGACACCGTTCTCGTGGAGTCCCCCACCTACCTGGCCGCTCTCCAGGTGCTGGGTTCCTACCGCGCGAACATCGTGGCGGTAGAAAGTGACAATGACGGCATGCTCCCGGACGATCTGGAGCGGAAGCTGGCGGCCCACCGCCCCAAGCTGCTGTATGCTGTCCCGACTTTCGGCAATCCGACCGGAGCCACCTGGAGCGAAGAACGCCGGAAAGCCACCCTTGAGCTGTGCCGCCGCAGCGATACGCTAATTCTGGAGGACAACCCTTACGGAGAGATCGCCTTTCCGGGTGGAGAGCGGAGCCAGCTTCCCTCTCTGAAGGCGCTTGACGACACTAGCGGAGGGGACACGGTCGTCTACACCGGCACCTTCTCCAAAATCGTCGCTCCCGCCCTCCGTACTGGCTGGATTACAGGCGGCCGCGAGCTCATCGCGACGCTTGCCCGGGCCAAGCAGGCCGCCGATCTTCATTCAAGCACAATCGATCAGAGAGCGCTCTCCGAGCTGCTGTCTTTCTTCGATCTGGAAAGCCACATCGCCGTGATCTCGCGCGAATACGCTTCGCGCATGAAGGCCTTGTCCGCCGCGCTGCATTCAGCCGGTTGGGCGGGCGCTTCCTTCGAAGAACCGCAGGGCGGCATGTTCCTGTGGCTGATGCTGGACCCTTCCATCAACACCACCCGGCTTCTGCCGCTGGCGCTGGACAGAGGCGTCGCCTTTGTACCAGGCGAGGTCTTCTACCCGGGGCAGCCGAAGCTCAATGCAATGCGGCTGAACTTCACCCATACACCGCCGAAGCAGCTGCCGCTCGCCGTAGAGCGGCTGGGCGAAGCGATTAAAGAGTGGAACAGCCTGGCCGGGACTCCGGCCCTCTAACAGCAAGTACAAAAAGCGGCGGCGCCTCCGGATTAACGGATGCGCCGCCGCTTTATGACGTTTGATTAGTCATATCAAGGTGTTGCCAGTTTAGGAAAGTTTGCCGTAAGCCGGGTTCTGTGCTCGTTGTGGTACTGTCGGGAACTACCCTCCCACTGTGAGCGACAATCATCTATCTAGGCCGTACATTGCTGCACAGCTCCAGCGACCAACCCGAACGCGCCTCAGGCTAAGGCTGCCTCATCCGCAAGGGAATCGGCTGCGTTCCATTAGGTCTTGCTCCAGGTGGGGTTTACCAGGAACGATGTCACCATCGCTCCTCGGGGTCTCTTACACCTCGGTTCCACCCTTGCCTGTGCTGCATGTCTTGACGACCTGCAGCCATCGGCGGTCCATTTCTGTGGCACTATCCTTCGGCTCGCGCCGACTGGACGTTATCCAGCACCCTGCCTTATGGAGCCCGGACTTTCCTCCCGCGGCCCTGCGGCCGCCGGCGATTGTCTGTCAAACTTTCCGAACAACATTGTATATTATACAGATTGAAACGACCTATAACAAGTGTTAACTTTCCCCTTAAGAGAGAATTCTCTGGGCAGGCTTCCAGTCCTCTTATCGAAACTGAAAAGGCTCCGTATTCACTTCGGAAGCGTATACCGGCGTATCGCTCTTGCTGCCACTCAGCTTGTCCTTAATCCATTCGGCTACTTTCTCCTTCATGATCTTCTCCGCGTTATGACCGGGATCGATCAGTGCCACGCCCGCCATCAGGGCATCCTGCGCCGTATGGTAGTCGATATCTCCCGTCACGAGCACATCCGCCCCGCGAAAAATAGCGCTGGAGAGGAACTTGCCGCCCGAGCCGCCGAGAACCGCCGCTTTTTGAACACTTTTGCCCAGATCCCCGACAACCCGAACCTTATCGACCTTAAGTCCTGCCTTAACAGTCTCGATGAACTGCTCCAGAGTCACCGGCTCCTTCAGACGCCCGACCCGGCCGAGGCCGAAGCTGCGGCCTTTAAGATCCATCGAATAGAGGTCGTATGCGACTTCTTCATAAGGATGGGCCTTGAGCATTGCCTGTACCACCTTGCTGCGGATGCTGAACGGAACGATCGTCTCAATACGGATCTCCTCTGCGCGCTCCATTTGGCCCTGCTTGCCCACGAAAGGATCGGAGCCTTCACGCGGAACAAAGGTTCCGACGCCTTCAATGTTGAAGCTGCAGTGGCTGTAATTGCCGATCCAGCCTGCTCCCGCGTTCAAAATGGCGTCCAGCACCTTCTGGTGATGGTCCTTCGGCACGAAGACGACCAGCTTGGACAGCTGCTCGGTATGAATATCCTTGAGCGAAGCAGTGTTCTCGATGCCGAGAGCTTCAGCCATCCAGTCGTTCATCCCGCCTTCCGTCACATCCAGGTTCGTATGGCTGATGTACACGGCGATATCATTCTTGATCAGCTTCTCGTAAAGACGACCCATCGGGGTGTCCGTCTGCAGCTGCTGTATGGGCCGGAAAATAATCGCATGATGGGCGATGATGAGATTGCAGCCCTTCGCAATTGCCTCCTCCACCACATCATCCGTCACGTCAAGCGCGACCAGCACACCGGTAATTTCTTTGTACAGGCTGCCGAGCTGAAGCCCGATTTTGTCGCCTTCCTCAGCTACCGATTTCGGAGCCAGCTGCTCCATATATTGAATTACCGTTTGACCTTTGACGGTCATGACAGCACCTCCCTGATTTCCCGCAACCTCGATTCAAATTCCGTCCGCTTCTCGTCTGCGGATTCCAGCTCCGACTTGGACAGTGACTGAAAAATCCGCTCCAGCTTCCGGATTTCGTCCTCCCACTTGTCCACGAATACGGGCCCCCGCTGCCGGATGAGCCAGGGGCCCATAAGCAGAAGCGTCTCCATGCTGTACGGCTTCGCGCCTCCTGCCTCAGCCGCATTAGCATAGAGTGCGTCATTGGTTCTTCCCGCCTCCGGGGCCTCCGGCTCGGCGGTCAGCACCTCGTACCGCTTGCCGTCTTCCTCCAGCAGCCCTTCCGCCGTCAGCACCCAGCCGTTCGCAAGCAGCCAGCGGCGCAGGATGTCCTCGCCGACGTTCGGCTGTAACAGAAGGCGCCGGACGCCTGTCAGCTTGCCCTGCTCGGCGCCGCGCTGCAGGATGGCGGCGATCAGGGAGCCGCCCATGCCGGCAATAGTGATGCAGTCCGCCTCCCCAGGCTGAAGCACAGCAAGCCCGTCACCCCGGCGGACGGAGATGAGATCGCCGAGGCCAGCGTCCTGTACAGCTTTCTGAGCTGCGTGGAACGGCCCTAGATTCACCTCGCCTGCGATGGCCCGCTCCGCTCGTCCGGTCTGAACGGCCGCCAGAGGCAGAAGGGCGTGATCGGAACCGATATCGGCTACCGTTGCTCCAGCCGGAATCTGCTCCAGCAGCAGGCTTAATCTTCGCGATAATTTGATGTTGTTCATGCAGTCACCCATTCGATCCATTTTTTTCTAAAGAGGAACAGCGCAGCAAGCTCCACTGCGATTTTACCGATCAGAAGCAGCGACATCCAGCCGGGATAATCCTTGCCCAGAAGCACCATATCGATCTCCGGCATAAGCCAGAGAAGAGCTCCCACCCCGAAATAAACGCCGGACACACCCTTGAGCCGATGATGCAGCAGCCAGCTTAGCCAGATCATCAGCACGCACAGCGGCAGCCAGAGCAGTTGCAGCTCCCAGACCCCGGCATCCGGGCGAAGCCTGTCCGCAAATCCAGCATACAGCAAGCAGAGCGCACCGAAGCCGCTGAAATGAAGCAGGCCGATTCGGAGGAAGAAGCCGAGCGCAATCCAGAGCACGCCGCACAGTGCGACAAGAACGGGAATCCAAATCCCTTCATTAAGCCCATGCAAAGAGATTATCCATAGACCGAAGCCGAGCGTCAGAAACCCTCCAATTCCCGCCAACGAGAAGCTGAATGCAGGCATTCGGTCTCTCAATAAGCCGGCATAACCATAAGCCACGACCAGCATCGACAGGGCAGTAGCAAGTTGCAAACCCAATGGAAAAACGCTAAAATAAAAACCAATTAACAAAATCAAGGAAATAATTCCAAAAGCAAACAGCCATATTCTGATGCTTCCCTGCTGCAGATTCTTCAGCGAAATGGGATTCTGGTTCTTCGCCATTCCTTCATCATCATATAAATTGGTCAAGAAATCACAGTACTGCTCGGGGAGGAGCTTGGTCCGACGCCAATACTGGATTTCTCTTAAAATAATGTCCCTTTTTTCCATGTTCAAGTGGCATATCCCTCATTTCAGACGGTAGCTGGGTGAACTCAAGGATAAACGCTTGCAGTGTCCTCTGACACGGACGTTTACCGAGGAATAGAAGACCAATGATGTATGCTCAGCTTCAGCTTTCCTATATTGTAAAACAAAAGGACCCCCTGCCGCATGCAGCAGAAGGTCCGTAAAGAGCCTTTATTCCAGAAAATCCTTAAGCCGTTTGCTGCGGCTCGGATGACGCAGCTTGCGCAGCGCCTTTGCTTCGATCTGGCGAATACGCTCACGGGTGACGCCGAACACTTTGCCGACTTCCTCCAGCGTGCGGGTACGACCGTCATCCAGTCCGAAGCGGAGACGAAGCACATTCTCTTCACGCTCGGTCAGCGTGTCGAGCACGTCCTCGAGCTGTTCCTTCAGCAGTTCGTATGCAGCGGCGTCTGCAGGCGCGAGTGCCTCCTGGTCTTCGATGAAATCGCCCAGATGCGAGTCATCCTCTTCGCCGATCGGCGTCTCAAGCGATACCGGTTCCTGCGCGATCTTCATGATCTCGCGTACCTTCTCAACGCTCAGCTCCATTTCAGCCGCGATTTCTTCCGGCGTGGGTTCGCGCCCCAGTTCCTGCAAGAGCTGACGGGAGACCCGGATCAGCTTGTTAATTGTCTCAACCATATGCACCGGAATGCGGATCGTCCGCGCCTGGTCGGCGATGGCCCGGGTAATGGCCTGGCGGATCCACCAAGTGGCATAAGTACTAAATTTGAAGCCTTTGTTGTGGTCGAATTTCTCAACGGCCTTGATAAGACCCATATTGCCTTCCTGAATCAGATCCAGGAACAGCATTCCCCGTCCTACGTAGCGCTTCGCGATGCTGACAACAAGGCGCAGGTTCGCCTCGGCCAGACGGCGCTTCGCTTCTTCATCGCCATTCTTGATCCGCATGGCCAGCTCGACTTCATCGTCGGCGGAGAGCAGCGGCACCCGTCCGATTTCCTTCAGATACATCCGCACAGGGTCGTTGATCTTGATGCCCGGCGGCAGCGAAAGATCGTCATCGAAGCCGAAATCGTCTCCGCTGTCGTTATCGTTCTCGTCATTCGGGCGGAGCGATACTTCCTCATCGTTCTCATTAACCACTTCGATCCCCAGATCGCTGAGCTGCTCATAGAACTCATCCATCTGCTCGGGGTCTTGGTCAAATGGCGACAATTTCTCCATGATGTCCTTGATATTCAGTGAAGATCTTTTCTTGCCATACTCAATAAGCTGATCTTTAACCTGGTCGAGCGTGAATTCCGTCTCCAGTTCGGTATGCTGATCGTTCGCCATTATTCGACTCCCTCCTCCCTAGTGTTTCCTCCGAGACCGGTCACTGTCTCTCTAGGGCTATAATCTCACTTGCTATTTGTGCCGCACGCAAAAAATCACCGGCTTTTTCAGCCTGAATCATCTCTTCCCGTTTCTTCTCCGTCATTCGCTGTTTAGGATACTTCCGGACCTCGCGGACGTAATCGTCCAGAAGCTCAGGACTCCATGCCGGCGGCGTCTCCATCATGGAAATGGAAGCCGCGACCTTCTCCAGCCGGTCATCCTGCAGCGAGGACAGAAACCGGCTGATATCCGGCTGCTTGCCCTGAGCGTAATAGGCGTATAGATAAGCGGCAATTGCCGCATGATCATCGATGTTGAATTCTTCGCCGAGCCGTTCGTTCACATAGGCGGCAGCGTCGCCATCCTGAAACATCAGCGACAGCAGGCTCCGCTCGGCGGCATGGTAAGCCGGCAGCAGCGTTCTTGCCTGCACCTGCCCTTTTTTATGCCTACCATTATTCCACCTTTTATCGTTATTATCCCCTTCGGGCATGTTTTTTTGCATAGAAGCCCGCAGCAAATTGCAATCCTGCTTCAGACTGTCATAGCTCAGTTCCAGCTCGGAGGCGATTTCCTTCAAATACACTTCTCTCTCTGTCGAGGAATGGAGGGAAGCGATAATTTGCAGCGCCTCCTTGACATATGCAATCTTGCCGTCTTCCTCTAGGAGTATATGGTTTTTTTTCAGATATATAAGCTTAAATTTTACAGTGGATACCGCCGACTCCACGATCTGTTCCCTGAATCGTTCTCCGCCGTAGCGGGTCACAAATTCATCGGGGTCGAGTCCGCTCGGCAGTACGGCAACCTTAACCCTCAGGCCTACGCCTTCCAGCATCGGGATCGCCTTCATCGCCGCCGCTTGTCCCGCACGGTCCCCGTCATAGCAGATGACAATCTCGTCCGCCAGCGCCTTCATCATGGACACATGGTTCTCCGTGAGCGAGGTTCCCATAGTCGCAACGCCATTATGCACATCTGAATCCCAGGCCGAAATGACATCACCGTAACCCTCGAACAGTACGATTTGCCGCGTTTTGCGGATGGATGATTTGGACTGGTGCAGATTGTACAGAATCCGGCTTTTATTGAAAAGCTTGCTGTCCGGCGAGTTCAAATACTTCGGCTGGCCTTCTCCGAGAATTCTCCCGGCGAACGCCACCACCTTGCCCGCACGGTTCGCGATCGGAAAAATAATCCGTCCGCGAAAACGGTCGATATAGCCTTTGCCTTCGCTTCTGGATGAGAGCAGACCGCCTTTTTCCATTTCGGCGAGATCGAATTCCCGTCTTTCCAGAAACTGCAGAAGCGTATCCCAGCGGTCTGGCGCGAATCCGATCTGGAACTGGTCGATCATCTGATCGCTGAATTTCCGGGATCTTAAATACTCCATCGCGGCTTTGCCGTGTTCCGTATTCTTCAGCAGATAGTGATAGAACTTCGCAGACCATTCATACGCCTGATACAGCCGGTCCACTTCGGGACTGTGTGCGGACTGTGCGCCCGCTCCTTCCGGCACCGGAATGTCGCTCTCTTCGGCCATTGTTCTTACGGCTTCGGGAAAGGATAACCCTTCGATTTCCATCCTGAATTTGATGGCATTTCCACCCATGCCGCAGCCGAAGCAGTGAAACACTCCTCGTTCCGGAGTTACAGTGAAGGACGGGGTGGATTCCGAATGGAACGGGCAGAGGCCCCATAAATATTTACCCCGCTTGGTGAGATGGACAACCTTTCCTACGGTATCGACAATATCATGACGCGCCAGTACGCTTTCGATAACTTCCTCGGGAATATTGCCGTGTCCGCTTGCCACTAACAACCACCTTCATCTCTTGACAAATAAATAGTATTCGCTATGGCTGAACGTTCTCCTGCAAATTTCTCAAAAGTTTTGTCAGTTTATGTTGAAATAAGCGACGATCCTCTTCGGTAAACGGCTTCGGCCCTTTGGAATAGTGGCCCCGCCTGCGTTCCTTCGCTCTGGCGTGACGCCCTTCCAGCATCATATCCATGTTGCTCTCGTCGTAGGTCTGTCCCCGGAACGAAAGGACATAACAGCCTTTGGCGAGCGCCAACGCGGCAAGCCCGTAATCGCTTGTCAGAACGACATCTCCGCGCTTGACATGATTGACAATATAAAGGTCGGCGCTTTGATCGCTGTTGTCAACATGGATGATGTCTACTCCTTCCAGGCTCTGCAATTCATGCGCGTAAGAGGAGACCATCAACACCGGTATGCCGCAGCTGCGCGCGGTTTCCGCCGTCTCCTTCTTGACCGGACAGGCGTCCGCATCCACCACTACGACTGTTTCGCCAGGACTTGTCATGGGCTGTCACCGTTTCCCGTGTAATATATATACGCGCCGGGCGGGAAAAATCCTTCCGGCATGTTCCCCGTAACTAAAAAATAAGAAAACTCTAATCGAAGTTTTTGCGAAGATGCCGCCAAATCCTTCTTTAGAGCAGTTTTTCTTGCAATATCAGGTAGCCGGGCCTTTGAGGTTTATACTGTCTGATATTATAAGCAAAACTCCGTATTGAGTTCCCTTGAAGCATAGGCCTTGTCCCTCTTTTGCGGCTGATGATCACGCAGCTCAGGAACCTTGAATTGTTCCCAAGAGGCACAGAAGAAGACAAAGGATAAGCTCAGAGGCTTATCCGTTTGTCCGCTTTGAGGCCGAGAGCAAGCGCTGCTCGGCGCCGTTTCGTATATTTATACCCAAAAACCGTGATTTGTACTACTTTTGCGGCCTCTTCTCTATTTATCGTCAGATCAGGGGCCGAAATGAAGCTACCAGACCAGCTTGCCGAAATCTGCAAAGCTCTTCATGTCTCCATCGACGCCGGCGAGCAGAGCCAGCCGGTTGCCGCGGACCGCTTCGTCGTCCGCCATAACCATAACGGAATCGAAGAAAGCGGTAATGGCGTCGCTCATTCCCGACAGAAGGGAAAGCGCAAGAGTCATATCGCCGCTGTCTAGCGCCTTGGCGTATGGCAGATGAATCGACTGCCACGCTTCGTACAGCGCGCCCTCGGCCGCTTCGCTAAAGAGCGCCGGATTGAGCACGGCCGCTCCGGCTTTGGAGGCCAGATTTCCGACACGGGTAAACGAATCAACAGTGGTCTTGAAGTTCTCCTGGGACGCGATTGTATCCGCCAGCGCCCGGCTTCGGGACACAACGGATACGACATTGTCATAGCCTGCAGCCATCACCGCATCGATCACGTCATATCTAACACTGCCTTCCAGCAGACGCTTGACGCGAAGACCGAAGAACTCATATAGGGTTATACGCAGCTCACCCTCAGAAAGTTTCAAATTTCGGCTATTTTCATGCACCTGAATAGCGATGTCGAAAATATCGTTCAATCCGATCGGCAGTTTGCGCTCCAGCACGATCTGCACGATGCCCGCCGTCTGGCGGCGAAGCGCGTAAGGGTCCTGGGAACCTGTCGGAATGATGCCGATCGAGAAGCAGCCGACAATCGTATCGATCTTATCAGCAATGCTGACGATGGACCCGGCTTCAGTCGACGGAATGACGTCGCCCGCAAACCGCGGCTGATAATGCTCGAACACCGCTTTGGCGACCTGCTCGTCTTCACCTGCGAGACGGGCGTAATCCTCGCCCATCGTTCCTTGTAGCTCCGGAAATTCATAGACCATCTGGGTCACGAGGTCGAACTTGCAGATGTCGGCAGCGCGGCTGACCTTCGCACTCTCAGCTGCGCCAAGCTTGGCAGCCAGTGTGTCGGAAATTTGCCGAATGCGGCGCACCTTGTCCGCAACGCTTCCGAGCTCTTCATGATACACGATATTCTCCAGCTTCGCGAGTGCATCCTCGATCTTCAGCTTCTGATCTTCTTCGTAGAAGAACTTCGCGTCAGACAGACGGGCGCGCAGCACCTTCTCGTTGCCTTTGGCGATCGTATCCAAATGCTCGGCGTTGCCGTTGCGCACCGTTACGAAATACGGCAGCAGCTTGCCGTCCTTGTCAAGCACCGGGAAATAGCGCTGATGCTCGCGCATGGACGTAATCAGCACTTCCTGGGGAATATTCAGGAACGATGGATCGAAGGTTCCGAACAGCACGGTCGGCGTCTCCACCAGGAAGAGCACTTCTTCAAGGAGATCCTCCTTGATTGCAATTGTCCAGTCCTTCTCCGCAGCAAGATGGTTGATCTGTTTCAGGATCAGGCTCTCGCGCTCCTTGACGTCAGCGATCACATACTGTTCCCGAAGCGTCTCCACATACTGTGAGGGCTGCTGGATCACCGTCTCCTTCCCAAGGAACCGATGGCCGCGGCTGACATTGCCAGTCTTGACGCCGGCGATTTCAAAATCAATGACATCGCTGCCGAACAGAGCGACCAGCCAGCGGATCGGACGGACAAACTTGAAGTCGTAAGCGCCCCAGCGCATATTCTTCGGAAAGGTCATCGCATGTACGATGCCCGTCAGTCCTTCAGCCAGCAAAGAGGCCGACTCGACACCTTTGCTGTTCTTGGTGGCGTAGATGTACTCAACGCCGCCCAGTTCCTTGAATGTAAAATCATCCGGGCTTACGCCCTGGCTGCGTGCAAATCCGAGCGCCGCCTTGCTCCACGCTCCGTCTTCGCCGAGCGCGATTTTGCGTGAAGGTCCCTTCACTTCTTCGCTGACATCTGTTTGACGCTCGGAAGCGTCCTTCACGAGAACCGCCAGACGGCGCGGCGTAGCGAACGCCTGCACCTCGCCATGCCCGATGCGGGAAGACTCCAGCCATTTCTCCGTTCTCTCTTTGAGCTGCTCCATCGCTGCGCGGATGAAGCGCGCCGGGATTTCCTCCAGGCCGATTTCAAACAGTAAATCCTTAGCCAAGCTGAACACCTTCTTTCTTCAGCAGCGGGAAGCCGAGTTTCTCGCGTTCCTCTACATACGTTGCCGCCACCTGGCGGGCAAGGTTGCGCACTCTTGTAATAAAGCCCGTCCGTTCCGTCACGCTGATTGCGCCGCGCGCGTCCAGCAGATTGAAAGTGTGCGAGCATTTCAGCACATAATCATAGGCCGGGAACACGAGATGCCGGTCCATGGCCCGTCTGGCTTCCGCCTCATACGTATTGAACAGTCCGAACAGCATGCTCACATCCGACACCTCGAAGGTATAGGTGGAGTGCTCCACTTCCGGCTGGTGGAACACGTCACCATAGGTCAGGCCGTCCACCCACTCCAGGTCGAATACATTTTCCTTCTCCTGGATATAGGAAGCGAGACGCTCCATGCCATACGTAATCTCAACCGATACCGGGCTTGTCTCAATGCCGCCCACCTGCTGGAAATACGTGAACTGTGTAATCTCCATACCGTCGAGCCATACTTCCCAGCCAAGACCGGCGCAGCCCAGCGACGGATTCTCCCAGTTGTCTTCGACGAACCGGATATCGTGCTGGAGCGGATCGACGCCGAGCGCCTTCAGGCTGTCCAGGTAAATTTCCTGAATATTGTCCGGCGACGGCTTGATAATGACCTGGTATTGGTGATGCTGGTACAGGCGGTTTGGATTCTCCCCGTAACGTCCGTCGGACGGACGGCGGGAAGGCTCGACATAAGCAACCTTCCATGGCTCCGGTCCGAGCGAACGCAGGAACGTCATCGGATTCATCGTGCCCGCGCCCTTTTCCGTATCGTAGGGCTGGACGATAATGCAGTTCTGTTTCGCCCAGAACTCATTCAGCGTCAAGATCATCTGCTGAAAATTCATGTTACACCGACTCCTTCGCTTCTTAATTTCAATCTGCGATGGAGGCGGTGCTTTTGACATATCAAAAAGCTCCCGCCCCCATGCCTGAAGTTCAGACATAGGGACGAGAGCTGTTCATTCTCCCGCGGTTCCACCCTACTTGATTCCGCATACCTTCCGGATCTCCGGCGATTATCAGAATCCACTTTCGCTGCCGCTTTGCGCACTCCCGGACGCCCTTTCATAGCCGCTGCCTCCTCCGGGCTTCCACTATCCCCGGCTCGCTAAAAATCAGCATCTCGGCCACTACTTTTCCGTTCAACATGCTTGCCGGATCACCCGGCGGCGGCCCTTCCGATATACTGCCTTTGAATGGCAGATTTCAAGAAGAAACTGTTCCTATATTAACGGAAAACAGGGCTTTCGTCAAATCCCGTATTTATCGAGCTGGTCCAGGAAGCTCTGCGATTTCAGATGCAGGCCAAGCTGGGTGTCCATGAACGCGCGCATGACCTTTTTGAGTTCCTCGCGCGTGCTCTCTTTGACATCGACATTCCCGAGCCTTGTCAGGTCGAGGGCGGCGAACAGGCGTAGAAGCTTCAGCGTCCGGAGCGAGACCTCCAGAGCCGGCGGATCATTGTGCCGGCAGGCGCGGCACAGCACGCCGCCCAGCCTCGGACTGATTCTCAGCTCCTCGTCCGGCTTCTCTTCGCCACAGACGACACAGGCATCAAGCTGCGGTCCGTAGCCGGCCGCCTGCAGAATTTTCATCTCGAACACATTGATGATAACGCCCGGTTCCTTGCCTTGTTCCAGCGCGTTCAGACATGCCGACAGCTGCCGGAACCAGAAGCTGCCCGTCTCTTCGTCATGGAGCACGCGGTCCAGCAGCTCACAGGCGTAAGCGCCGTAGGCCGCTTTGACCAAATCCTCGCGGATCGCATGATGGGAATCGATAATCTCGCCGGAGTTCAGTGTCCCGAGACCGCTGTTATTTCGAAAAAAAACATAAAGACCCTGTGTAAAAGGCTGGACCAGAGCGGCATGGCGGCTCTTCACCTTCTTGGCTCCCCTGACGAGAACGCCTACCTTGCCCGTGTTTTCGGTGCAAAGTGTAACGATCGCATTCCCTTCGCCGTAGTCCATACTGCGGAGGACGATCCCTTCAACCCTGTGTAGCATGCCTCTTCCCCCAACCACTGGGCAAGCAACCAGTCCTTACTGCGCTTCTTCATCATAGACCTGCTCATCTTCCCCCGCGGTTCCGGCTTCCCCTTCAGGCATATCCGCTGCCTGGCGGTACAGCAGGTAGGCGTCGACATCACCAGTCATTGCAAAATACTTCCACGAAAAATCTCGCATTCGTATATCCCCCTTCGCAAATCACGATGCCTTCCTAAAGTAGGATGGCCTTTGCGATGGGTTCTATCCTTGCAATTCCTGGCAGTCCGGCGCGCCTGAGGAAGAAATTACTGATCCTTGTGGAAGCCCAAATCGCGCAGAACGCGCTCCTGGTTCCGCCAGTCTTTTTTCACTTTGACCCACAGCTCAAGAAACGTCTTCGAGCCCAGCAGGTTCTCGATATCGGTGCGGGCCCGTCTGCCGACTTCTTTCAGCATGGCGCCCTGCTTGCCGATAATAATGCCTTTTTGCGAATCGCGCTCGACAAAAATAACAGCCGAAATATGCACGACTCCGTTCGATTCGGCACGCATGTCCTCAATCGCCACCGCAATGGAATGCGGGACCTCTTCACGGGTCAGGTGCAAAATTTTCTCACGGATCAGCTCGGCGATAACGAACTGCTCCGGATGGTCAGTGACCTGATCCTCCGGATAATACTGCGGCCCTTCCGGCAAATACTTCTCCAGCTGCTCCAGAAGCGTATTCACATTGCTGCCCACTTTGGCGGAAATCGGAACAATCTCGGCAAAATCATGGAGCTTGCTGTACTCCGTAATCATCGGCAGCAGCGCATCCGGCTCCAGCTTGTCAATTTTGTTCATGACGAGAATGACCGGCGTCTTCACATTTTTCAGCTGCTCGGCAATGAAGCGGTCTCCGCCTCCGAGTCCCTCGGATGCGTCGATCAGGAACAGCACCGCCTCCACCTCGCCCAGCGTGCTTATAGCAGTCTGGTTCATGTAATCGCCCAGCTTGGACTGGCGTTTGTGAATACCCGGCGTATCGAGGAAGACGATTTGGGACTTATTCGTCGTATATACCCCGTGAATTTTGTTGCGTGTTGTCTGCGGCTTGTCCGACATGATAGCGATCTTCTGGCCGATGACCTGGTTCATCAGTGTCGATTTGCCGACATTGGGCCTGCCGATAATTGCGACAAAGCCTGAATGGAATGACATATGTTTCCTCCTGTTCTACCCCCTCAATCCCCCTGATAGGGGGACTCCAAGGGCTCCGCCCTCTGGACACCCTGAAATTGGCGTGCCTGCTGCGGTTGCGTCGTTGATGGGACGGTGGCGAAGGACCCGCTTACGTTCCCTTTGGTCACCCGCTCACGTTTGCGCCTGGAAAACAGGTGGTGCGCCTAGTGTGGCGGGTTATTTGCTGCTATGTGCGTGTGCGCGCTGGCTCCTTCGGAGCATCGCTCACGTCTGCGTGAAAAGACGAAGGCGTTGCGTTGGGTGCTTGACTGCTCTTGTGTGCGTG
>RCUO01000175.1_pt1 | contig 40266 bp, 37 predicted proteins | sample 2166161 | NCBI WGS metagenome assembly RCUO01 (sample SAMN09932617, study PRJNA488358) | compost metagenome | feature: garden; material: soil; isolation source: compost soil in cyclohexanecarbonitrile-enriched culture | place: Germany: Experimental Botanical Garden Goettingen | collected 2016-01-27
CTATATGATGATTCCAGTAGCGCTGTTTTCGATTGTGTATGCAATCCTGTACTTGAAGAATGTGACAGAGCCGACCAAGCCAAAGATTGATCTTGTATCCATAATACTGTCTACCGCCGGTTTCGGCTGCGTCACCTACGGCTTCAGCCTGACAAGTGCCCGGACCCAGCTTGAAGGTTACGGGATAATTGCCATTGGCAGCTTCTTCTTGCTCCTGCTCGTATGGCGGCAGCTCAAGCTCAAAGAACCATTGATTGATCTTTCCGTATTCAAGCACCGTACTTTTTCTCTGGTTGCAATACTGATTGTAATATTGATGATGGTTCTGTTCGCCACAACGACATTGCTGCCGATCTATATGCAGGATGTGATGCAGCTAACCGCATTCGGGGCAGGATTACTTCTGATGCCAGGCTGTATTTTGAACGGAATCATGATGCCGCTGTCTGGGAAATTACTCGATCGATTCGGGCCGAGATTCGTCGTTATGCCCGGACTGTTCCTGATCGCCCTATCGTTGCTGCTGTTTGCCGGCATCGACAGTGATACAACGCGAGGCTCCATTCTGTTCGATCATATTCTCTTGTTCTTGGGCATGTCGTTCGTCGTCATGCCGGCTCAGACGACAGGATTGAATCAGCTGCCGCATCACCTGATCCCCCATGGCACCGCCATTTTCAATACGCTCCAACAGATTGCAGGGGGAATCGGCATCGCATTGTTCGTCGGCATCATGTCGTCCAGAGCCACTCGCTATCTTCACCACTCACCCGATCCCAATGCGGTACATGAGAAGACACAAAGCATGGTCGCCGGTCTGCAAACCGTTTTTGGGATCGAGTTCATTCTGGCCATAATTATTTTGGTACTGGCCTGGTTTATAAAAAGGTCAGCTGAACCTGACCAGAATTAAATGACCATGACTCATGGACTCATTTTGGATGATGTGTCTCGTTCCATGATAGTTACTTTTTCGCCTCTTCCTCCAGCTTAAAGATCAGCTCATTCGCCATCCGTTTGTTCAGCTTATACGTCCCGGACTTTCCAGCTTCGGCGGATAGCTTCTTAATCGTTTCGATCTGCGTATCCGTTGGAGGCTGCCGCTCGATCAGGCCCTCGTAATTCTGATAAGCAACCTTCTCTGCGGTTTCCGGGGAGAGCAGGTCGATGAGATCATAGAGCCCTTTCGCTGCAAGCGTTTTCGATAAACCGTATCCCGAGTCGGTGGAAATCATAAAGCGGTCCGGATATTTCTCGATCAGGGGAACGAAGTCCTCCAGTTTGTTCGTGCTACCGCTGTTATAAGCTGTAAACCCGGCGAAAAAATCGATATACAGGTTCGGATGCTTGCTGATCAGCGATTCGATATTTTCCGGTGTGTTATACGCGTTGGCATGGCCGAAAATAATGGTGGTGTCCGGATGCTGGTCCAGCGCCTCCTCCAAATGCTTGATCGGCTCGCCGCTCGGCGGGTCGATGTGCAGGAGTACCGGCACCTTATATTTGGCCGCAAGGTCGTAGATTTTGGGGAAATTACCGTCATTCGGGTGCTGAGACTTCCATGGCAATCTGGACACGGCTTCCGAATATGTCGAAGCGGCCGCCACTTCTCCTATGTTCATATAACCCTTCTCCAGTTTGTCCTGAACGATGGTCACGCCCTCATCCTCATAGATCGGAAATCCTGCAAAGGAGGGGTATAGATTCGCAGGTGTCTTTTTATACTCATCCCAGGCTAATTGATCGGTGTACTTTGCGCTCGGCTCCGAAATATTTCCGAACAGAACGATACGGTCGACTCCGTACTCTTCCCTCTCCCTCTGAATGGCAGCCGGATCGGCGGCATCGTGGTTATGAATATCAATGACGGTAAGATCGCGGTAAGTCTCGTACAGCTCCTTGCTGGAATCCTTGTTCTGCCGGATCTTCTCAATTAATGCAACTTCATCCTTGGGGGTGTACTCGGTCATTGGCTGGACAACAACCTCGGATTTTTTCAACGAGCATCCTGATACTGTGACTGCTGCAAGTGCGAGTGCGCAAATCCCATAATAACGCAGTACTTTAGACATTGCGGTTCCACCATCCTTATAAGGTGCTAACACTCTTGCCTTTGAATAATTGGGGCTTGATTCTGACTGTTTTGCCGCTGCCGCCATTGATCAGTTCAAGCAGCAGTTCGGCGGCCCGCGTTCCGATTGCCGGGTTGTCGATGATCACGGTTGCGAGCGGTGGATTATAATATTTGCCTGTGAAATGCCCATCATAGCCAATGACGGAGAGCTGATCGGGTACCCGAATGCCGGCCTCGGCCAAATACGAAATGGCGCCCATAGCCATAAAATCATTCGCGAAAAACACAGCCGTAGTCTCCGGGTGGAGACGAAGCAGCTCTTGCACGCTTTTTTTTCCGCCATTGCCGGTATAATCGCTCCAGAGGATGGGAGTTTCATCTTTCGACAGGCCCGCTTCTTCGGTCGCCTTAAGGAAGCCTTCCAGGCGCTCCCGGCTCATCTCGAACGCTTCGAACCCGTTCACGAACGCAATCCGCCGATGCCCGCAGTCGATGAGATAGCGTGTAGCCATATAGGCGCCCAGCACCTCATCCGTGTTGATATTGGAGCAATATCGGGTCAGCACCGTGTTCTCAAGTACCACCGTCGGATAACTCATGCGCCTGATTTCATCATAGAGCGGGTGGTCGGAAGGAAGTGGGCTCAGCACAATGCATCCGCTTAAGTTGCGCAGACTCAGAATGTCCGACAGTTCCCCATCCACATAGCCCATTCCGTTAAGCGTATAAATAATCGCTCGATATTGGTGCAGCGCCAACGCCTTGTTGATATAGGGAAGCTGTTCGAAAAAAGCCGGACGAGCTTCATAGTCGCTGTCATCAATCAGCAGCCCGACGAGCTTGCTCTTCCGGCTCACCAATTCCTTGGCGGAAAGGTTGGGGACATAGCCCAGCTCTTTGGCGGCTTCCAGCACAGCCTTCCTCGTCTTGTCCTTCACCCCGTAATCGCCATTAAGCGCCCGGGACACGGTGCTTACCGACATGTTGCAATGCTTGGCGATATCCCGGATGGAAACTCTCAAAGATCAGCACCCCCCTTTTTGGGAACGTTCCCAAAAATATATTTTGAATATATACCAGATGTAGGCATTTGGCAATGGGGATTTTGGGAACGTTCCCGAAAGTGGTGATACGGGTGGGATAACCCGTTTGACAATTCCACGACAGATCCTCTGTGGCGGTTGAGAATGGTCAAACTAAATAAGGCAGACCTCTGTACTGAGCCTTCCGCTTGTTATATAAATCCACGAGATAATGAACCCTTCTGTATTTCGACTGCACGTCTCCATCAAGTTCAGACTTGATTCCTCTTATTCCATCAGTCAAGAGAAGCAGTTGTTCATCCACATTTAATTCATATAAAAGCGCAGTTTGCATAATTACAACCAGTCCATCCAGCATTCCCTTAGGATAATTCTGAAGAACGTGCACATAATCTTTCAGAAGTCCTATCTTTCCTGACAAAATCTCTACAGCGTACAAATTTACTTTTGCCAAAACCCGAAATTCACAAACAATTTCCAGGCCATCCCTCCCCAAACCCTCTAGCCAGCCAAGTTCTGCGTATCTATAAATACTAACTTTGGCCTGCTCGTAATCCCCCAACTGTCGATATGCAACTCCCCGCATTTGTTGACTGAACCCGAAGTAGTATACTAACGGACGCTTCATCTCATTTACAGGTATTGAAAGCCCCATCGCCTTGCAGTACTGCTGCTCTTCATAAATAAGCTGGGCATAGTTATGCAGGACATCCGCGGTATAAAGCAGCTTGCTCCATTGTTCCAACAAATGCGCGGCTTCCAGCATTTCCATAAGAATATCGGGGTTGAAGGTTCTGAGGATGGAGAGATGCAACTGGAAATCCTCCTTTTTTATCCATTTATAGCCCCATTGTATATTTAGGGATTCATAGGGTCAATATAAAAAGTACTTATAAGTACAGCTAATCTAATAATTGGTTTGATTATGGTGGTCTGTAATGCTTAGCTCCCCTCTTCTAACCTAAATGTAGAGGTGATCCCATGAATTTGCCAGAAAGCGTAGGCAATCGCATTCGTGAGCTTAGAAGAGCAAAAGGATGGACTCAAGAACAACTGGCAGAAGCGGCGTCGCTTCATTACAGCTACATAGGTGGTGTCGAACGCGGAGATCGGAACATCTCTTTAGAGACACTAGAAAAAATCATTGCAGCATTTGGTGTGCCCGCTGTAGAATTCTTTCGATTTGAAGATAAGACAGAGCAACGCGAGGCGCTGGATGAACATATGGCTGTACTAAGCAGTAAAAGCGCAGACGAAATAGCAGCAATCACTCGGATAACCCGGGAAGTGATTGCTGCTATGGAGATGGGTAGAAATGGTGAGTAAGGCCGATAGGCTTCTACTTCAACCATTTAGAAATGCGGCTGGTAGAGATCATATAATAATGAGATTCAGCCGATACCTCAAATCCTACAGACTGATAGAGGTTTAAAGCGCGTCTATTTTCAGTGACTACTCCAAGACGTATCTTAGAACATTTCTGGTCGAGCAGGAGTTTAACTAGTTCAGAAAGAATTGCACGGCCGTATCCTCTGCCCTGGCATGATGGAGGTACACAAAAGTTATGAATAACAGCATGATCCGTTTGAACATAGTTAACTCTAATCATTCCCACAGGGATCTTGTTGTCCTTAGCAACATAAGTTACTCGTTCCGGTTCTCTTGTACGAGCAAAATAATTCCGAGTCCAAGCCTCTGTATCGCCAAAGGCTTGTGATGAACACCTAACCATAAACTCAAAATCCTGGTCATTTTCTAACCGCAACACCATGTCGGTCCGACATGATGCATCCGTTATTAATCGGTTCAATATCATGGAGAATTCAGACGTTGTAAAGCTTGCTCCTAAGTGTCTTATAGTGTCTAAGCCTGATTCAGAGTTCGATGGTATCCTAAAGCGGCAAGATTGGATGCCTTGTAATTGCATATCTGATAGCGCTTGTTTCAGTAAGCCGATAAATACACCTTTGCGTCGAAAGTCAGGATGAACCATTCCGTTAATATTAGCTTCGATTCCATCCGAGGTATACCAACTAAGAAAACCGACCAACTGGTTCTCAATTTGGCAAAGGTAAGCCTCATCTCCATCTATCTCCTTAAGGCTTTCTATACCTACTCTCAAACTTGACCTGTCGGATGTTTTGCACAGATATTCTAACCTTTGGATTTTATCGATTTGATGAATGGAGAAGTCTTTCATTCTAATAATTTGAAATTCTTGCATCCAGTACCCTCATCAAGAAGGAAACGCGCAGTTTATGGACGAGTAGGCACTATCCTTCTAAAATCTGTCCGCATTTTTATCGTTGCCAATGGAACCGCCTCCTTAATCATGTATCACGGCTTCTTCTTTTAATTACATCGCCTTTGTCTTTCGGCAAGCCGGATAGGTGCTGCATCCCCAAAAGGCTTGTCCTGCTTTGTTCTTGCGTGCCACCATCGGAGCGCCGCATGCGCATGTTACGGCTTTGACGACAGATCCGGTTGGAGCAGCTTTTTTCGGCTTCGGCTTCCCTTTAGCCGGCTGCCATTTTCCCCAGGCACGAAGCTTATTCTCGATAAGTCCGCCATGCCAGTAATCTACCTTGAATTGTTCGGCTTCCCGCTTCGCATCCGCAGTAAGATCGGAAGTGGTAATGAGCAGTGATAGGATACAGTCATGATTGCGCTTGGCAGCCACCAGTTCGCGAACCGTCATCACCTGCACTTTATTGTGGTCAGCGTAACATTTGGCCTGTACCGCAGTTTTTTCACCCCGCTTATCGATAATGACTAGATCTACGCCGCCATCTCTTCCGCCAACACCAACTTCTTTTACCGTATAACCTTGATCCCGGAAATAGAGCGATAACAGCCTTTCGAACTCCGCGCCGTTGATTTGATCCAGAGGAGTCTTTAGAATAACTTCATCAGGTCTGCACGTTGTGGAAGACCGGTTAAAGGAAGCAGAAGTGTTCTTCTTTACTGCTGGTTGCCGTTTGCTCGAGCTACGGCGTTTTTTCTTCTTGGTGCCTTGTAATAGGCCAGATACTACGGACAGGGCAATAATCAGTATTATAAATCCGATGATTTCTTTCATAAAATACTCCTTCGCTATCGTCATTTATCTGCCTTCCTCTACCGCTACCCGCTGAAGTTGTCCTTCGATGTAATTCTTTAGCTCAGGATTGCGACAATACACATAACAGCCCTTTATGCCTCTGGAGATCAGCACTTTGTAGATATTTTTGATCAATGCCGTAAGCTGTTGATTGTTGTTCTTAAGGCCTCTTTTCCCCATGGTATCTTTGTATTCGTCATAATCGGCGTATATCTCCATGTTCTGCACATCAAACTTCAAATCATTGCCGATGATTACGCCCACATAGTCGAACTCCAGGCCCTGTGAAGTGTGGACGCATCCGATTTGCTCAAGTCCTTGCTCATGAATTGCCCACATGTTTGAGATGGCCCGTCCATTCCACGGCATCCGGAAGTTATGCTCTTCAATAACGACATCGTCAATTTCGCCATTCCGGTTACCCTCGGTATCCTTGGTCCAGTTCCAGGCGAATCCGGCAAGCATCCGGGCTTTGTGCCCCTCATTCACTTTATCCTTGATGGCCTGATAGAGCGCATGGGGAGTATCCATAAGTCTGAATTCAAAAGCATCCTGATCCCAACCATTGAAATTGCCTGTCTGACGAATCTGAAAAATATGATCAATCCAGTTGAGAAACCCCTCCGCTCCCGAACAGCGAAACTGCGCAGTAAGCGTATATTCATGGACCTCAGATTGATGAAGTTCCGCAACCCGTTTTATTTCCGCTACCGATCCGATATCGTCCGGCCGAATCCGCTGGAAATCGTCAATGAAGAACACATTAATTTTGGAGGCAGCAATAATATCCTCGATCTGGTTGAGGCCCCGGTATTGATACGCCCCTTTCCCCTTTAAGCGATGGGCTTCATCAACAACCAACACATCATAGAAATCCTTAGGTGCATCATAGAACTGCCCAGATCCGGCAAAAAGTGACCGAGCCCTGGCTTTGTTCTTCGCCTGCCGCTTCGCCAATGTCTCCACCATTACCGTTCGAAAAGAGGCATTCGGCGCAATAAATCTAACGTTTAGCTTTTGTTTCAGCAGGCCACCTAACGCATTCATTGAAATGACTGATTTTCCTGTGCCCGGGCCGCCTTTAATTAGGATGGTACGCTTCTTGCTCGTGTCTTTGGCTAAACTTATGATCGTTTCATATGCGACCTTCTGCTCGTCCAGTAAAATAAACTCGGAGTTCCCTTGAAACAATCCGTCTATATGATCGATGAGCTTCTTCGAAGGCCGAATTCTCCCGTTCTCTATGAGATACAGCAGATTTACTCCGTTTCCGTTACCGATGTGCTTATGAAGGAATTCCTGGAGCTTTTGCGTGTCTTCCGCCATAAATAAAGGTGCCTTGCGAATATATGTTTCATAGCGTTCGTTCTTAAGCGGGTCTGGCTGAGGCGTCCGGTAATTATGTAAGTACGCGCAGGAATGGCTGGTTAAATCGCTGCTATGAATCGCTTCATTCATATCCTCCAATTGCTGCCGGTAAGACCATGCCTGATAGGATGGATGAGGTGTTTCGCGCTCCCTGCTTCCGATATGGGCAATGACCACATCTTCACGGTCCGTCTCCTTAGCGGCATCCCACTGCTTTAACTCCACGATAACAAAGTTGTCCTTACCCTCCGCGTTCTGCCCCGCCACAATGAAATCCACCCGCTTACTCGTAGCCGGAATGTTGTATTCGATCATAATGCCGCAGTCATCGGCGATCTTGGAGTTGCGCACGACCCGCTCCATGAACTGCATGGAGTTGTTCCAGGCTCTTCGTTCCCCGGGGCTTGGCCGCATCCCCATTTTGCTGATAAAAGCATTCTCAATCTCTACAGTTAACTCGTTATTATCGACCTTCTCCTTGAAGGCTAGCGCACTGCTGCTATAAATGATCATGTCGGCTGCTCCTAAAATCGGTATATTTGCCTTTCTTGCCATATGCTCAGCCGGATACGCAAAAAAGAGGCAACTATCCCTTCGCTAGGATAAATGCCTCTGAATGGTCAGGTCACGGCCATGCTTTGGCCTTGTTATATGCTTCTTAAATAAGAATATTATGGGTTTAAGTAATAGTCAAACTAAATAAGAGGCTGGAGGATACCAAAGTTTCATTGAATTGTATATGTTCATGAGATCGCATAATCTTTGATATTTTGCATCAGTGCCTGATGGTATACCTTCGCCTGAAAATCAACAAGGTGAAAGAAAGAGAAAGATATATATTGAATCAGAAATTCAGTGATTTCTCACCTGTGCCTTCACCGGACAAACCATTTCCAAGGAATAGTTGGATATTTTAAATAATCCCTGGAGTTATTTTGACCAGAGAATAATTCCATCCATTATTTTCAACAAAAATACAAATTATATATTTTAAATCATAATTTTTCCATGTTGTTATTTGTAAGTAACCCAATATATTCTTGAGGAGGTAGTATTGATTATGAAACAAATGCTTGTAGTTTTATGTTCCTTTGTACTTATTTTCACGTTGGTTGTTCCTGCTGCTTCTGCCGCTCCTGTTCAAGAACTTAGCTCAGGATATAAGTCGGATATTTCTTTAAATTCATCCAAAAGCCTTATTGATGCAGTAGAGCCATATGTTGAAGTGACTAAAGATGGACTACTACAATTTAAAAAAGTTCCCCAGGCTATATATGATAAATATAGACTTGATGAACTACAAAAACATTTTGACAACCTAAATTCATTAGTTCGAAATGGTGATATCATCATCAATAGTGACTTAAGTATTGTTAACCAATCAATATCAACTATGGCTGTTTATGGTCAATGGACATATCACTGGTGGGGGTATGACCGTAATTTTAGCAACAGTGAAACACAGGACTTTGTAGATTATTGCAATTCAATTGCGGGCGGGGCTGGGATTGTTACAGGTGCTACCTCATTTTTCCCACCAGTTGCTGCCATTTTTGGTGTCACAACTGGATACTTTACTTTGCTCGGCGCACGTGTTGTTGCTAATAACCAGGGCAATGGCGTATATATTGGTGTGACTTGGGTCGCCGTATTTAATGTTGAACCGTTATAAAATAAAATAATATTGAGAAAGGAGGCTGGCAGCTGGTGAATACTAGTGTTCAAACCACCCTATCAATATTAATTATATTAATCAGTTTCTCGTATTTGATTCTTTATTTAAGAGTGAAGAAGAAAAATGATAAGTTCCCAGTAAAATACAAATTTTCTTTCTTCATTGTGTTCTTATTATTATTTATCCCACTAATCTTCTCATTCAAAAACTAGTATAGTTCTCACACAGAACTTCTTACCTGAATCTCATACTTAATTGAAAAAATCATAAAGAAAACATATCTTCCGTTTATGGATATGTTTTCTTTATGCCCAACATATTATTTAGACGTGGTGATTACAAGGATGACTATAACCCTTGGGCAGAAACTTTGCCTTTTATAGATACTCTTAACTCAAAGAGATGGATCACCGGGGCCGAATACCCCCTCAGTTTAGAATGGAATTACGGAAAATCAATCTTGATCTGATTCATCCATGTCTCCCGTCCACCCTTTCACTCCTAGTGTTCTGTTAACAACTGTCATGACACTCGCCACTGCCTGAACGCCAATGGATCCCTTCGGTCCCTCGCTCAATACGGAGGCCACAAAGAATCTAGATGTGTTAAGAGCAGAAATCACGTTAAAGATACAAGTTGATCTCTCCCTCGGCTGAACCCACATCGAAAAAGAAACTGCCTTTACAAAGCAAATAAGTAGTATAGATAATTTCGCCCTACTTGTGGTACGGTTCCCCCCGATTTATCTTCACCGCCCGATAAATCTGCTCCACCAGCACCAGGCGCATGAGCTGATGAGGCAGCGTCATGCGCCCGAAGCTGAGCCGCTGCTGCGCGCGGCTCAGGACCGCATCGGAGAGCCCATGGCTGCCTCCGATGACGAACACGACATGGCTCGTCCCGTAGGTGCCGAGCCTGTCGATCTCCGCGGCAAGCTCCTCCGAGCTCCAGAGCTTGCCGTCGATGGCGAGCGCGATCACATGCGTGCCCTCCTTCACATGCGCGAGGATGCGTTCGCCCTCGCGCGCCTTCACGCCCGATACCTCGGCTTCGCTCAGGGTATCGGGCGCTTTTTCATCCGCTACCTCAATCATTTGGAACTTGAGGTAGGGCGTCAGGCGTTTCGCGTATTCCTGGATACCCTGCACCAGATACTTCTCCTTCAATTTGCCGACCGTAATGAGCTGAATGAACATAAGAGCCGAACTCCCCCTTCTTCGATCCTCTAATGATAAACAAGGGCCGATGAATACACAACAAGCGCGCCCTAGCGACAGGCGTCGATATCTAAAACTCTCGACTCCCGCCTGCATCAAGCCATGAGACCGGCAGACCTGGCGACGAACAATCCCATCCCGCTGATTGATGCACATTCTCCCCCGAAAGCTGCGTCCAGAAACAACAAAACCACTCCAACCTTGGAGTGGCCTCGTCCTCATGCAGCAGAGCCATACAACATTTTAGTTCCTTTAACCGCTATGTATCCAGCGCATGTCTGCGGCACACTGGTGTTCAGCTATAGCTGGTTCTTCTGCCTGGCGGAATCATATCAGCCGCGGAGGAGGAAGCGGAAGTAAGAGTTGGAGCAGGGACTCTGAAGCGCCAACCCATTTTTTTCAGCATAAGAGGCCCCCCAGCCTGCCCCCACCACGTAGAATTACCGCACCATAGACACATCAAAATTATCCGAATGAAAATGACTGTAGAACCGCCCGTTCTCCGCCGTAAATCTCAGCACACAATAGTCCGGATCTGTCACGCCGAGCGAATAATAGTCCGTGTCGCCTTCACGCCAGATCAGTTCTTTGGATGCCTGGTCCTCCAGCACCTCCATCGTCCCTCTCAGCATAACTCCCTTGAACGTGCGCGGATTGCAAAAATACACACAAGCCTGCGGATAGTCCCGATACTGCCGAACCCGCATGGAGGAAGTGTTGGTCGTGAAGTAAAAGACCCCTTGTCCTTCTCTGCGGCGCGGCGGCAGCATGGCCTTCATGTTCGGAAATCCTCCGTCATCCACGGAACCGATAAACGACACCTCGGCCTGGTCGATTAACTCCTCAATCGTCTGCTCCATTTCCACCCTATTTTCCTCCCGGCACATAAGAATGACTTGCTCATTCTTCCATTTTAAGGGAGGGGCAGGGGGCTGTCCATGACCCATTTTTTATGAAAAAGCAGGCTTTATTCCTTGCTATGCTCCGCCAGCTGCACCTCAAAACCGTCCGGGTCCAGCACATAGAAGAATCGCAGGTACGGATTGGGCGCAATCGGCCCGCGGGCAATTGGAATGCCCAAACTCTGCAAATACTCCATCGCATCATCCAGGGACTCCACCTCAAAGCCAACGGACACACCGCATTCCAGCTTCAGCGCCGGATCGTTTCCCTGAATCAGTTCAAGCTTCGGCTGTTCCTCTCTCCCCAGCATGGCGATCTGCTTGCCCCTGCTCTCGAATCTGCGTTGAAGCGGCAGCTTGAGAATTCCGTGATAGAAATTCAGGGACGCCTCCAGATCCCGTACCCGGAGTGTAATCCAATTCAGGCTTAAATTCATGAGCTTCTCCCCCTTTTTCCTCTATTGTACCTGACGCCGCCGCTCTGCCAATGAACAAAATTATAAGAGAAGCTTTCGGATTAGAGCATCTGATTGTAGGGCCGGACGTGATCACAGACGGTATGTCAAAAAAGCACCCTCGCGGGCGCTTTCCTCATATCCATCCTATTTGATGTCCATCCTATTTCAAACGACCAAATATTCCGCGTTCTTCTCGCACTCCGCGCATTTGGCCGGCGGGTCCCAGTCGGAGAATTCGGTGTCCTTCAAATCCACGATGTCGGGCGCATCCTCATATTCGTCCACGAACATGTCAATGGCCAGTTCCAGATGTTCTTTGCATACGACGTACATTTACTGCAAGCATCCCTTTCTCTTTGGCTTGGCTTCAAGCCGTTCTCCTTCTGTTCTACCACAATTCCGTCCAAAAAGGAATCCATACGCGCACGATAAACGCCCTGCGATGTCCTGTACCTGACGCGCCATGCGTTTACCGAGAAAAGTAAGAAAGGATGAGCTCGGCTTTTTCCCTCATCTTTCAAGGTTATCGGCTCTTTGGATGCTCGGCGGGCAGCATGCCTCTTCGCTCCTCCAGCAGACCTTTGGAACCATGGGCCGCGTAAATGTCGCGCCAGCGCTTGAGACAGGCTTTTGGTTTGCGGTGGCCGATCAGATCGACATTGAAGCCCGCCTTCACAAATATCTCCATTGGCGACAGCCCCGCCTCATAAGCCTTGACGGCTGCCAGCTTGAAAGCGGGGGCATAGGTGATGCTCTTCTCCGACACATTCAAAATATACGGATTGCGCCGGAGCTCCCGCCTCTCTTCGTCCGAATACCCTTTTGCCCGGTTCATAGGGTTCCCTTCCTTTCTTTGGACATTCGCTCGTAACTTAACAGCTTATGTAACGCAAATAACCCGCAGAAGAGGGCGCCGGGCGCTCGTGCTTATGCGGGTCTTATGTTGCTCTATGAAGTTACCGGAGTACAGCGTACGTCCTTACCGGCCAATCGTCAAGGTCTCGTTCGCGAAGCCCGGGCGGTCCAGCTCATACAGTCTGCGATAGCGCGGCTCAGCTGCCATCAGTTCATCGTGAGTGCCGCGCATGATGATTTGTCCATGTTCCATAAAAATAACTTCGTCCATACTCTCCGCGCCGACGAGGTGATGGGTGACCCACACCAGCGTCTTGCCCTGCATGGCGGCGAACATCGTCGACAACAGCTCCCGCTCGGTGCGCGGGTCGAGGCCGACGGTCGGCTCATCGAGCAGGACGACCGGGGTGTTCTGCAGCAGGATGCGCGCTAGCGCGATCCGCTGCCGTTCACCGCCGGAGAAGCGCTGGCCCGCCTCGCGAACCGGCGTATCATAGCCGGCCGGAAGCGACGCAATCAGGCCGTCCAGCTTCGCCAGCGCGCCCGCAGCGGCGATATCGGCCTCGGACGCATCGGGGCGGCCGAGGCGGATGTTATTCCCCACCGTTGTATCGAACAGGTGGGGACTTTGGTTCAGAACGGAGATAAGCTTCGGAATGTCGTCTCCATAGGAGACGGCAGGCTTGCCGTTAATCTCCGCATGCCCGGCGCCCGGCGACAGGGCGCCCTGGATCATTTTCAGCAGCGTCGATTTGCCGGCGCCGCTGCGGCCGATGATGGCAATCCGCTTGCCCTGCGGAATGTCGAGGTTCAGATCCTGCACCGACCATTCCCCATCCTGGCCGTAGCGGTAGCCCGCGTGGGTGATGGAGATATGGGCCGAGCGATTGTTTAGGCCGCCGGAAGCCGCTTCTACAGCATCTGAGACAGTTCTTGCGGATGCGATGGCTCCGGCAGTTCCTGCACCAGTTCTTGTGGTTGCCGCGGTTGCGCCCGATGCGGACTCCGCGATCCCGACAACGGCTGCGGCCCCTGCCCGTTCCACCCCGGCGCTTGCAGTTGATCCATCCGCTGACGCGGGAGACCAACCTGCCGATCCGGCAGCCGTCTTCCCACCGCCATCCGCCCCGGCGACCGGAGCGGCAGCCCGACCGGCCGGAGAAGCAGCGCCTGCCGCTTCAGCCTGCGGCTCCTCTACCCCCTGCAGCCGTTCCAGGGAGTTCCGGTACTGCGGAATCTTCTCGATCGCCTCCGATACCGGAAGGAACGCGTCGGCCACCGGGAAGACGACCAGCGCGAACGCGGCAATCAGCGTTCCGGGGATGGCCCCGTCCGCGAACTCGCCGCCCGCCCACCAGATCATGGAGAGGACGCCGAGGCCGATCACCGCCTGGCCGATGAAGGTCCGAGTGCGCGCCCAGCGGCGCAGCGCGGCGTCGGTGCGGGCCACCGCCCGCTCGTCCTGCTCATACGTCTCGACGAACTGGCTCTGCCGTCCGCTGATCATCCAGTCGCTCATACCGAGTACGGCGTCCGTCAGCTTCTGATACAGTCGGTTCCGCTCCTGCTTCACCTCGCGCTGGCGGCGCTGGGTCAACAGCAGCGACAGAGCTGGCAGCACCGCTACCAGCACGAAAATATACAGCGCCGTCACAAGCGCGAACCTTATATCGAAGGTTCCGATGGCAATCACCGCTCCCGCGTAGACGATCAGCGAGATGACAGCGGGAAATACGGTGCGCAGATATATATTTTGAAGATATTCAATATCATCCGCCAGCATGCCGAGAATGTCGCCCGTGCGGAAGCGCGAGGACAGCAGCAGCGCTTGCGGTTCCAGAATGTCGTACAGGCGCTGGCGCATTTTGGAGAGAATGCGCAGGATCGTGTCATGGCTGACCAGACGCTCCACATAGTGGACGACCGCACGGCTCGTACCGAACGCGCGGACGCCGACGATCGGTACATAGATCATCAGAATATTCTCAGGCGGGATGGACGCTTTGGAGATCAGGAACCCGGACGTATACATCAGGGACGATGCCGTGAAGATCGTCAGCGTTCCGAGCAGCACGATCAGCAGGAAGCGCCAGAAGTACGTAGGGACGTATGCGGTTAACCAGCCTTCCTTCTTCATCCGATCGCCTCCAACTGCGCCATCGCCAGCTCATAATAGGCTCCCTTGCGTTCCAGGAGCTCGCGGTGGGTGCCGACCTCGGCGACCCTGCCCTGCTTCATGACAATTATTTGGTCCATATCCGCCATCCAGTGCAGGCGGTGCGTAGCCAGGAAGACCAGCTTGCCTTCAAACAGCGGCAGCATCGTCTCTTTCAGCTCATACTCGGTTTCGATATCGAGGTGGGCTGTCGGTTCATCGAGCAGCATGATCGGCCGGTCGCTGAGCAGCGCCCGGGAGAGCGCCACGCGCTGCTCCTGCCCGCCGCTGAGTCTGCGTCCGCCGCCGCCGATGGGCTCGTTCAGGCCGCCCGGTAGGCTAGCGGCAAGAGGCGCCAGGCCCGCCGCCGCAACGGCCCCTTCGACAGCTTCCATCGAAGCCTCCGGATGGTAGAACCGGACGTTATCGGCAAGCGTACCGCTGAAAATATACGGCCGCTGCGGAATGTACGAGGTCTGGCGACGCCAGGCGTCGTCTGTCAATCCGCTGACTACACAGCCGTTGATCGCAATCGCACCTTCCCCCGGATGCAGGAAGCCGGCCAGAATATCGATCAGCGTCGATTTGCCAGCGCCGCTCTCGCCGATGATGCCGATTTTGCCGGTTCCGGCGAACTGCAGATGGACATCGGTCAGCGAAGCCGGACCGTCCGCCTCATGGCGCAGCCCAATGCCGCGAAGCGACAGGGTGCCACTATTGTTCCACGTGAAAACCTCAGCCTTGGGCGAAACAGACAGAGCGCCCGAGACGGTCGGGGCAATTGTCTGACCGGCTCGGCTCTTTCCGTCTCCTATGGACGGTTCACTCCCCTCTATCGCTCCGGAGATTTCCGTCCGATCGCCTTGCTTCGCTTGTTCATGCTCAGCCGGTCGTGCCTGTTCATGTTCAGCCTGCACTGCTTGTCCTGCCGTTACTGTCTGTCCGGAAGCAGCCGCTACCCCGGCTTCCCCGGCCTGAACCGGGCCGGTCTTCTCCCCGATCAACGAAGCCTGCACCTCAACTTTATCAATAATACTCTTCATCTTCTCCCCCGCTTCCTTGCCGTCCAGCGTAGCGTGGAAGTCCGCGCCTACGAGCCGCACGGGCAAAAAGTACTCCGGGGCGAGAATCAGAATCGTAAGTCCGGTCACAAGCGTCATATCGCCATTCACCAGGCGAAGACCGAGGCTGACGGCGACGGAAGCGACCGACAGCATCGTGAAGAAGTCGAGCGCGAACGAAGACAGGAACGCCACCCGCAGCGTCTTCATCGTCGCCGACCGGTAGCGGTCGCTGACCTCGGCGATGGAGCGCTTGTGGCTCTTGCTCCGTCCGAGGAACTTCAGCGTCTCCAGGCCGCGCAGCGAATCGACGAAGTGATTCGACAGCGTCCGGTACGACGCCAGCTGGCGGTCCATATGCTTCTGTGCGGTCGTGCCGATCAGAATCATGAAGACCACGATGATCGGCATCGTCAAGGTCAGAATGATCCCGCTTGTCTTGTCCTGCAGGAACACATACAGCAGCAGCACCCATGGCGTCACTCCCATTCCGACCATCCGGGGAATGATCAGCTCCAGATAGGTGCGGAACTTGGTTACGCCTTCAAGCGCCAGCGTAACCAGCGTTCCCGTTCCCTGATCTCCGGCCATACGCGGTCCGAGCCGGAACAGCTTCTCCATCATCCTCCGGCGCATATCGCCGCTAGTCTTCTCCGCGAACCGGTAGGCCAGCCCGCTCATGAGCTGTCCGCACGCATGGCGGACCAGAAACGCAAGAAGGAACAACAGCGCAGTGCCCCATTGTTCCTTCAGCGGATCGCCCGCGAACAGCGCGGAGATGACTTCCGCGAGCGACTTCGCCAGCAGAAGGATGGATAAGCTTTGCACCAGGGTCAGGAAGCCTACCGCCAGAAAGACCGGCTTGACTCCTTTATACCCAAGCAAATTTTTATCCATTAATATTCCAGAGTCTCCTTGTCGCTAAGCCGTTTGTGGAAGATGAAGTAGCTCCAGATCTGATAGCCCAGTACGAATGGAAGCAGCGTGAGCGCCACAATCGTCATGACCTTGAGCGAGTAATGACCGGAAGCCGAATTTGTGATTGTCAGGTTGAACGCCTCGCCGAGCGAGCTCACCATAACCCGCGGGAACAGGCCCACGAAGACGGAGATTACCGAGAGGCCAAGCACCGCGCCCGTCATGCCGAACGCCCAGCCGTCGCGCTTCTTCTTGCAGAAGTAACCGGACAGCACGAACGCCACAATGCCAAGCAAGACAATCGCCCACAGCAGGATTCCGCGAACTTCAAAAATATCGGTCTCGAAGTACGTCATGATGACGAATGCCAGCAGCAGTGCGCCTGTCGGCAGCAGCAGTACCTGCGCCCGCTTGCGCGCCCGGTCCTGCAGCTCGCCGAAGGTGCGCAGCGCCGTAAAGAGCAGGCCGTGCACATTGCAGAGCAGAATAACGGTCAAGCCGGCAAGAACCGTGTACACATTGACGATATCGCCGAAGAAGGAGGCGTGCATCTGCATATCGCCGTCAATCGGCAGCCCTTTGATGAAGCTCGCGAACACGATGGCCAGCAGGAAAGGCGGCAGGAAGCTGCCGATCAGAATGGACAGGTCCCAGGTTTTTCTCCAGCCCGCCGACTGTGCCTTACCTCTGTATTCAAAGGCGACGCCGCGCAGAATCAGGCCGAACAGAGCAAATACGAACGGCACGTAGAAGCCGCTGAACAGCGTCGCGTACCAATTGGGGAACGCCGCGAACATCGCGCCCGCCCCAGTGATCAGCCATACTTCGTTGGCATCCCAGAAAGGTCCGATCGAGTTGATCATGACCCGCCGCTGCTTCTCATTGGCCGGCAGCAGCTGAGACTGCATGCCGACTCCGAAGTCGAAGCCTTCCAGGAAGAAAAATCCGACGAAGAGTACCGCGATCAGCACAAACCATAATTCATTAAGTGAGAGCATGGTATCACTCCTTCGTATTGTAAGGATCTGTCGAATGCTCCGACTCCTCGTCGACGCCATTCGGTCCCTTTTTGATTACCTTGACGAACAGATAGATCAGCACGATAAGCAGTGCGGCGTATGCAGTATTAAAAGTAATGAGCGAGAACAGCACCTGCCCGGATGTAATATTCGGCGAAACGCTCTTGTCGGTCGTCAAGAGGCCGAATACGGTCCAAGGCTGACGCCCGAATTCGGTCATCGTCCAGCCTGCGGTGTTGGCGATCGGTGGCAGCAGCAGACCGGTGAGGCAGATCCGCATGAACTTCGTGTTCGGCTGATCCATTTTTTTGCGCCACATCAAATATATTGCCCACAGCGTAATGAAAATCATGGCCATACCGGCCGCAATCATAATACGGAAGCTCCAGAACGTTGTGCGGACCGGCGGAATATAGTCCCCGGGACCGTAAGCTTGCTCATATTCGCTTTGCAGCGTGTTCATCCCTTTGACCGAACCTGAGAACTTGCTGTAAGACAGGAAGCTGAGGACGTACGGAACCTTGAGCTCATGCGAGCTCACCTTGTTCTCTGGGTCAATGCTGGCCACAACAGTCCATGGCGCAGGGTCGGCGCTGTCCTCCCAAAGTCCTTCGGACGCGGCCATCTTCATCGGCTGTGTCTTGACCAGATACTGAGCCTGCCAGTGTCCGGCAAAGGCAACGCCGATGGAGGAGATAACACCAACAATCACGGCAATTTGGAAGGAGCGCTTAAAGAAGTCCGTATCCTGCTTCTTCAGCAGCTTGAATGCGCTGATGCCGATAATCAGAAACGCACCGGTGGCGAAAGCGCCGAGCACCGTATGCGGGAACTCTACCAGAACCTGGCCGTTCGTGATCAGGGAGAGGAAATCGTTCATTTCCGCCCGCCCGTTGTTAATCGTATAACCTACCGGATGCTGCATGAAGGAATTCGCAGCCAGAATCCAGAACGCGGACAGCGTTGTGCCGATGGCTACGAACCAGATGGAGAGCAGGTGGATTTTCTTCGAGACCTTCTCCCAGCCGAAGATCCAGATCCCGATGAACGTCGATTCCAGAAAAAACGCAAGCAGCGCTTCAATCGCCAGCGGCGCTCCGAAGATATCTCCGACAAATCGGGAATAATCCGACCAGTTCATACCGAACTGGAACTCCTGAAGAATACCGGTAACCACGCCAATAGCGAAATTGACCAGGAACAGCTTGCCCCAGAATTTCGCCATCCGTTTGTATACCTCGTCCCCTTTGCGCACATACATGGTCTCCATGATCGCGATGATGAATGATAATCCGATCGTGACAGGCACAAAGAAAAAGTGAAAAATCGTTGTCGACGCAAACTGCATACGCGACAGCATTAGAACGTCCATGGTTTCCCTTCCTTCCCCCCGTTTAATTGCTTTTATTCTGTCAAAATTTAAAGCGATAGATTGTGATATATGTCACACATCCACGGGCTTTTTATCGGTTAAAATCAATAAATTTGTGACATTGATCACAAAAGATGTAGAAAAAAGCAAAAAAAATAAGACGGTTTTCCGTCTTTTGTCTTTTTATCTCTATTGACGTTCTATTTCTCTATAGCGAGGAACAAGATGTTCGTTTAGGAAATGGAAATTCCTTTTTTCAGCGATTTCAGATCGCCGTTTGAATTGTACAGCTGGGGAAGCATCTTTGTTCCCTGTTCCATCGGAGCCTGGCATAAAGGGCAGGTCGGCGCAGCTTCAAACGTGAAGTTGTCTCTCATCCATCCGTTGCAATCATCGTTCGTGCAGGACCATACGGCCGTCATCTCTTCCGGTATCTCTTCCATGGGCTTCTTCCGGTAGTTCATTGCCGTTCCCTCCCTTTCTCTCGCTAAACTGCTTGGGCAAAAGGTTAGACGCATGCATCTATAGGATCAAAGCGGCACCATACATCCGCTCTCCTACCCGCAGAAAGAAACCGCTCCATCCTTTAGGACAGTGCAGCCAATACATTCTTATATCCAAGGATAAACGCCTGGCCGCGCCTTGTAGGAGCGTTTACCGCGAAATAGAAAGCCAAATATAAGCGTGAAGTTCGTGCATTCTTACATTTTAAAAAAAGGCCGCCCCGACTTTATGACAAGCGGGACGGCTGGGGTGATTTACAGTTTTACAACGTTCTCAGCTTGCGGTCCGCGGTTGCCTTGAACAACGTTGAATTCAACTTGTTGACCTTCGTCCAGCGTTTTGAAGCCGTCGCCGACGATTGCGCTGAAGTGTACGAATACGTCGCTTCCGCCTTCAACTTCGATGAAGCCAAAGCCTTTTTCTGCGTTGAACCATTTAACTGTACCTGTTTGCATTTGTATAGCCTCCAAAAGAGAAATTAACATGTTATTTTTGTCTTTGAACAAAGAAAAAATTCACACATTGAAAAAGGCTTTCCGCCAATCCGACAACCCTTTTCAATGTGAAAATTCGGGTCCGAGCATAACATATGATTTAGATCATAGTAACACATCACAGCTCTAAAGGCAAGCTGAGTTAAGGCTCAGCATCCCTCGCAACAGGCCGCTCCCCTCATTCATAAGGGGCTGCGACCTGTCTTGAAAGGAACGCCTTATCATTATATCCGGGATCTTCCGGAATTATTCCTCCGGTTTCTGTTCCAGCTTCACGGTAATCTCTTTCTCGACTCCATCCCGGTAGAACGTGATGACCAGGGAGTCGCCAACCTTCGTGTCGTCGTACAGGTATTTGCGCAGGCTGATGGTCGAATCGATCGTCTGGCCGTTGAACTTCGTGATTACGTCGTTCAGCTTGAGTCCCGCTTCCTTCGCCGGGCCTACGACATCGAGAACGACTACCCCTTCGGTTACACTGCTCGGCAGGTTGAGCGACTTGCGCTGGTTCTCGTCGAGCGGCACGTAAGGGTTGTTCAGATCCATGGAGTATACACCAAGATAGGAACGGACGATCTTACCATTCGCGGCCAGCTCCTCGGCGATCTTCTCGACATGGTTCGCCGGAATGGCGAATCCGAGACCTTCAACGCCGGTATCGGAAATTTTCATGGTGTTGATGCCAATAACCCGGCCGTTCAAATCCACAAGCGCGCCCCCACTGTTGCCTTCGTTGATAGCCGCGTCGGTCTGGATGACCTCCTGCTCCCAGTCGTACACACCGTCCTGGTTCAGCGACACCGGTATCGTCCGGTTCGTGTAGCTGACAATGCCGGAGGTCAGCGTGTCGCCCAGACCGAGCGGGTTACCGATAGCAATGACCGTTTCACCCAGCTGCAGTTTGGATGAATCGCCCATCTTCGCCACAGTGTTAATGCCGTCCGCATTCACCGTAAGCACGGCCAGATCGCTGACCTTATCCGCTCCGACGAGGTCGGCTTTGCGGGTCTCCCCGTCCACCATGACGATCTCCAGCTTGCTTGCGCCGGAAATGACATGGTTATTGGTGATAATATAGGCCTTCCCGTTCGCTTTCTTATAAATCACGCCCGAGCCGAGCGCCGACTCGTCAAGCTGGCTCTTCGCGGTATCTTCTTTATGGTTGATAATGCTGACGACCGCAGGACGGACAGCCGCCGCCGCTTGCACAATGCGGTCATAAGGATCGCCGCTGCTCGGCTTGACGTTCTGAATGACAGCGGGCAGGACGGACTTGTCATGGGTCAGCTGTCCGGTCACGAGGCTGAACAGCAGAACCGCAACAACCGCGCTGATGATTGAGCTGATGGCGGAAATCTGCAGGGTGGACAGATTGCGGCTCTTGCTCCGTGCCGACCATCCTCGGGGCATCGGCTGCTTGGAGGCCTTCTGCTCTCTCCTTCTGGACACTTTGGTTGAATAGAAATCATCATCAAACAGTCCCATTCGTCATTCTCTCCCCTCTGTAACTCCCGCATCAAGCATGAAGCAGCATTTCCGTGCCCGTTCATCATAATCTCAAGGAATATATGGCAGCAGCCTCGACTATACTAATAGAAAATAATAGACGCAAAGTGCGAACATTCATAGCTTGCATGCAGACGGAGAACGCCCCCAGACGCTCTTCCATACAGCATCCGAATCTCTGGGCTCCGCTTCGCCTTCCTATTGTATCACAGCGGCGGGAAGATGCGGTCTGTTCCGGCAAAAATAAAAATTCCCATATAAAGGTTGTGAAATGAGGCATGGAATCTTCACTCAACAGTATGGATCTGGTGCAGTTTATCGGCAAGCTCGGCGATCTCAAGGACGAGCACTACCATCTCACGCTTACTCTAAGCGCGCTGATCGAGCTCATGATCGAGAAAGAACTCATTACCCGCCGTGAGCTTGAGGGCAAAATGTCCGAGCTGGACCAGCTTATGATTCGCTCACCGTATCCCATGGCGTAGGCCGGTCGTAGTACGTATCGCATAGCCTGAACTCACTGTCCTTGTAGAAGCAGCCTCGGTCCTCCATTGCCGCGCGCACCGACATTCTCGCGAGATCGATCATGTTATGATCGCGGCTTAGATGGGCAAGATAGGTCCGCTTCGTGCGTCCTGTCAAAATCTCGCTGAGCGCAGCGCCGGCCGCGTCATTGGACAAATGGCCCATATCGCCGAGAATCCGCCGCTTCGTATTCCAGGGATAGCGCCCCATCCGGAGCATTTCAATGTCGTGATTGGCTTCCAGCACGAGAACATCAGCGTCCGAGATTGCCAGCCGCACCTTCTCACTGACATAGCCCAGGTCTGTCGCCACGCTGAGCTTCTCCTTGCCAACATAGAAGTTGTAGCCGACCGGCTCGGCGGCGTCATGCGAGATGGCGAACGACTCGACCCGCATGTCCCCAAAGTCAAGATGCTCCCCGGTCTCCAGAGTATGCCGGTTATGCTCTTCGATGCTGCCGATGCTCTTCTCGATTGCTCCCCATGTGTTCGTATTGGCATAGATCGGCAGATTATATTTGCGCGCCACCGCTCCAAGCCCCTTGATATGGTCGGAGTGCTCATGCGTCACGAGGATGCCGGCTAGTTCATCGCCTTTCATCTCGCGCATGGCCATCAGCTCATCAATCCGCTTCGCGCTGAGGCCCGCATCAATCATCAGCGTCTTGCCGCCGCCCCGTATGACCGTAGCGTTACCGGTGGAGCCGCTGGACAGCACCGTAAATGATATTCCCATCGTTGTCTTCCCCTCTATATTCATCCCAGACTATCTGCTCAAGGCGTCTTGGGACTGATGATATCGGCGCTGATGCCGTTCACATAATACGTTCTGCCGTCCTCCAGCATGAACCGCCACATCGGCGCCGCCACCTGGTTCTCCGAATTGAACAGCTCGCCGTAATAACCGAGCTCGATTTCCTTCACCGCTGCTCCCTGCGGAAAGAACTTCTCAATCAGACTGCCAAGCGCCTTCGACGCCGGCAGCACCTTCTGAACCTTGCCTTCTCCATTCTCGCCGATCTCGATCTGCGGACGCCGGTAGGCGACGATCTTCTGATTGTCGTAGATCAGCTCCAGCTTCACGCTGAACAGAGGCCACTTGCCGTCGACCAGCGGATGGAGCACGAACACGCCGCCCTCGCTCTCCAGCGAATCGAACCGGAAATTTCCGATATCCGGAATTTCATCCTGAAGTGCCGCGCTCAGCTCGGAGAAAGTGAAGATCAGCTTGCTGTCGACCGGCTGGTCCAGCTTCACCGTCCCGTCCCCCTCGCCTGCCGAATAGCGGTAGGTGATGTCGGGAAGCTGCGGCGTATTCGCCGGTATCGGAGACAGGATGCGGATATCCTTCTGCTTCATGATCTGCTGGGTAGCGTCCGACAAGGAGGTGAAGTCCATGCTGGCGCTCGCCTGATCGCGCAGATCAACCCACAGCTGGTAGCACAGCAGCAGATTCAGCAGCAGAAACGAGTAGATCAGCACGCTTTTGGCTCTTCCCCAATCCATGAACTTCCCTCCTTGTCTCTATGGTCATCATTCCAGCGTCACGGTGTTTCCATTGCCGAGCACGACCTGCCAGACCGGCACCAGCTCCAGATTCTTCTCCTTCTCCACTGGCTTGTACACCGGATACAAATCAGCAATTGACGTGCCCTTGGAGACTACCGCCAGCTTCGCGCGGAGCTCGTCCCCTCCCGGCAGCTCGGTCACCTTCTTGGTGCCCTCAGCCTCCTGGCTGTACATGAGGGACCGTTCATAGGCCGTCACCGTGCCCTGCTGAAGCTGAAGGTGAATCAGCCCGTAATGAAGCTGCGGCTGATCCAGCACCGGATAGGCTCCGTATGGATAGGAGCCGAAATACCGCTGGAAGGTGACCGTCCGGTCCTGGTCGCTCTCCTGCGACGACTGGAACCGGTACGTTCCATTCCAGCCGCCGTGCTGGTTGACGAAATCGACCGCCTCCAGCACATCCTTGGCATCGGTGCTCTCCCCGGCCGGCAGCGCCGTCGGATCGCTGTAGCTCATCCATTTCCGGTCTTCGTCGACCTGAAGACTGCGCTTGCTATCCGTGTAGATTTCCGAACCATCTTTTTCCAGTATATACCGGGTGCTGCCTGCGTCAAAGAAGAGACTGCTCTGCATCTGCTCCACCGTATACAGCCCGGAGGGCATCTCGGCCTGAAGCAGAGTGAGGCTGCTCTCCGGCACATAGTAACTGCCGTTCACTGTCGTATAGGGCGTCCACGACTTGCCGAAATCCACATGCTGCTGCACGTCCTGAACGGTAAGGTCCGCCTTGGCGGCCTCGTAGACGATATCTCCCCTTGTGCTGAAAAAGACGGCATGCGGCTTCGAATCATTCTTCGCCGTATAGATCCAGATCCGGTCGATGCTCTCCTCCTCGAACAGAGAGTCCGGCGACAGCTGCATAACCCGCTGCAGCAGCGCGACGGGAATCCCGGAGCTGAAGGATAGCTCGATGCCCGGATTCTCGGTCCGGATTTTAGCCCAGTCGAAATCCTGGACCGAACGGCGCTGAAAGCTCTCAAAGCTGCGCCCCTTCAGCCGCGTCAGGATCAAGTTATAGAAAGTGGAGCTCGGGTAGAACAGCGTATGCTTGCCGTTCCCGAGATGAATGACCATCCGGCTCGGGTACAGCAGGTTCTCCGCCTTCTCCTCAGGACCCATATTGTCGGTCTTCACATACAGGTTCTCGGAGAATACGGCCGAATCGCTGCCCGGCAGCCGGTAGACGAGATAATAGCTCTCGACCAGACTGCTCAGGACCAGCAGCGCCAGAATCCAGGATTTCACCCGTTCCTTCATGCCCGCTCCCCCCTTTGCGTGTTAAGAGGCAGCGTAAAGGTTACCTTGGAGCCCTGGTTCAGCTCTGATTGAAGCCAAATCGCCCCACCATGCGCCTTCACAATTTCCCGGGCAATGGACAGCCCGAGTCCGGTGCCGCCCATATTGCGCGAGCGGGCCTTGTCCACCCGGTAGAAGCGCTCGAAGATGCGCTCGATATCCTTCTTCGGGATGCCGATGCCGGAGTCCTGAACGGACACCTCCAGCATCCCGAACTCGCTCTTCCCCGCTTCCAGTTCAATACGCCCGCCCTCGGGCGTATACTTCAGCGCATTGGAGACCAGATTGCCAAGCACCTGATCGATCTGGTCGCGGTCCAGCCAGGCCGTTGTGACGCCCCGGCGCACAACGGTGCTGATCGAGATCCGCTTCTGCCTGATCTGGAAGGAGAAACGGTCCGCCACATCCTCCAGCATCTCGGCGATATCGGTCTCCTGATAACGCAGCTGCGCTTCCCGCGAATCGAAGCGCGACAGATGCAGCAGATCCGTAACGAGCCGGATCATCCGCTCCGTCTCGCTGCGGATGACGCCGACGAAGCGTCCGGCGAGCTGCGGGTCCTCCAGCGCGCCGTCATCGAGCGCTTCCGCATAGCTCTTGATCGTTGTCAGCGGCGTACGCAGCTCATGCGAGACGTTGGCGACGAACTCGCGGCGGGACGCCTCGAGATTCTCCTGCTCGGTCACGTCCTGCAGCACGGCGATCGTGCCCGCTGTACCGCCCTCGCGCCGGTGAATCGGCGTGAAGGTGACCCGGACGATGTTCGGATTCTCTTCCTCCTCCTCGCCCAGCCGCAGCATGGTCGACTGCGCCATGCCGCCTTCCAGAGCCATCGTCTGGTCAGGGGCCAGGCCGAGCAACCCCTCCAGCCGCAGTCCTGCAGGCAGCGACTTCTCCGAGCAGCCCAGCATCAGCGAAGCCCGGCGGTTCATCAGGATGACCCGGCCGGTCTCATCGGTTGCGACAACCCCGTCGCTCATATTCGTCAGAATGGAGGCGAGCTTCTCCTTCTCCTCCTCGTTCTGGGACAGCGCGTCTCTCAGCCTGCCTGTCATATAGTTGAACGCTTTGCTGAGCTGGCCGATTTCATCGCTGCCGAAGATCGGCATCTTCCGGTCGAAGCTGCCCTCGGCGACCGCCGTGGCATGCCGGGTCATCTCCTTGATCGGCTGCGTTATCGTATGGGCCAGAATGACGCCCAGCACCGCCGTCAGCGTCAATGCAATCAGCATGCCGGAGATGAACACGCTGTTGATCCGGCTTATCGTCGCATACAGATCCTTCATGTCAGCGGCGATGTAGATGGCACCGACCACCTTGCCGCCAAGCCATACGGGCTTGGCCACAACCTTTTTCCGCACATTGTCGTCGCCGGTGATATATTCCTCGTTGTCGCCAATTCCCTGGAGCGCCCGGCTGACCACGGTCTGCGTGTTGCGCTGTCCCACATAATCGGTCTGCGATGGAACCGAGGTCGTGATGATTTTGCCGCTGGCATCCAGCACCTGAATTTCCGCGCCGCTGATGTACAGATTGTTCACCATGCCGCGGAGGCTGTCGACCGAGGAGTCCTCGTCCGCGCCGCCCGCTTCGCTGCCGAACTTATCCGCCGTCAGGATGGACAGCATCTCCGCCCGGGCCTTCAGATCCTTCGTGAAGTTGTCGGTCAGCGAATTCTTCATGGAGCTTACAAAATACACGCCGATCAGCTGCATCGCAATCAGAATCAGCAGCACGTAAATGATGATCAGCTTCGCTTGAATTGTCCGGAAGAAGGACATCCCTTTCATCACAATCCTCCGTTTTTGGGACTGTGCATCAAATAACCGAGCCCGCGGCGCGTGAAGATATATTCCGGCTTGCTCGGATTCTCCTCAATTTTCTCTCTAAGCCGCCGGATGGTGACATCGACGGTCCGGACGTCTCCGAAATATTCAAATCCCCACACCGCCTGAAGCAGATGCTCCCTTGTCATGACCTTGCCGGCATGGCGGACCATATAGTGCAGCAGCTCGTATTCACGGTGCGTCAGATCGAGCGGCTCCCCGTTCTTATAGACGGTATACATGTCCGTATCGATGAACAAATCGAAATGCTGGATGCCCTGCTTGCTCTCCTCAGGCCCGTTGGCTGTCTCTGCCGGAACCGGCTTGTTCTGCCGGCGCATCTGCGCCTTCACCCGGGCCAGCAGCTCGCGCGTGCTGAACGGCTTGGTCACATAATCGTCCGCGCCCATCTCAAGGCCGAGCACTTTGTCGATCTCCCCGTCCTTGGCGGTCAGCATGATGATGGGGATATCCAGATGCGCGGAGCGTACCTCGCGGCACACATCCATGCCGTCCTTGCCGGGCAGCATAAGATCCAGCAGCATGAGGTCGGGCCGTTTGGACAGAGCCAGATCCACAGCGCTGATCCCGTCAAAGGCGCATACTACTTCGTATCCTTCTTTTTCGAGGTTAAACTTCAAGATATCTGCAATCGGCTGCTCGTCGTCTACAACCAGAATCGTTCCCATCGCCATAATTCCACCGTTTCACCCTTCATTGTTACTATAGGATTCTTCCTTCTTATTTTAACATACCTGCTCTGGCGTCACATCCTACGAAGTATACACGCAGTCCCCCTGACAGCAAAATACCCCCGCACCATGAAGCCTTGGCTAAGAAGCGTTTGTAGTAATCGAGGCAATCAAGGTAGTTGAAGCCATCGAAGCGGTCAAGGCAGTCGGGGTGATTAGGGCAGTCAGGGCAGTTGTGGCAGTTGTGGCGGTCGGAGCAGTCAAGATAATCAGGGTGGTCACGGGGCAGTCAAGGCGAACAGGGCAGCCAAGGCAGTCGAAGCGGATTCAGGTGTTTACGGAACCCCCGCCGGTCTGTAGCATTCTCTCTTCTCAACAAAAACCGCCCGGCGGCTGCCGGACGGCTCTTCCAAATCCTATTGCGATTTTAGTTCAAAAATTTCAGCGGGTTCAGCGCCGTGCCGCTCTTGCGGATTTCGAAATGCAAATGAGTGCCCGTAGAGCGCCCCGTGCTTCCCATAATGCCAATCGACTCGCCCTGGCTCAGCTTCTGGCCGGTGGAGACGAGGATTTTGCTCAAGTGGCCGTAGTAGGTCTCGTACCCATTGCCATGGCTGATTACGACGACATTGCCATATCCGTTCTGGACACCGGCAAAGGTGACGGTTCCGGCATCGGCCGCTTTGATCGTACGATTGCCGGAGACGAGATCGACGCCTTTATGCGCTCTTCCCCAGCGTTCGCCGAAGCTGCTGGAGATCACCGCTCCGCTAACCGGCCAGGCGAAGCCGCCCGAACCGACGCCGACCACCTTCGTTCCACGGTACACGACAGTCGGCAGCGAAGCCTTCAGAACCGTCTGTCCGAGCCATTCCTCCTTGACGACTTCTCCGTTCTCCTTGGTCAGCCGGTACTGCATTTCCTTCAGTCCGGTCTGTCCCGGACGTACAACCTTGACCTTGCCCTTCGGCAGCAGGCTGCTTGTGCGAACCTCCACCTCGGGCTCTGTGACGATGGTCTCCTTCGCCGTCTCGGTCGTTACGACCGTTACCGGAGGCTGGGGAACCGTCAGCTTCAGCTCGTCATCGATCTGCAGCGTCAGTTCCTTCACATCAGGGTTGTTCTGATAAATCTCCTTCTGTGTCACGCCATAGCGCTTGGCGATGCTGGAAATCGTGTCGCCTTCACGGACAGTATAGACAAGCGGCGATTCGACTCCCTGGGTGAGCACCTTGACGGCTTCCTTCACATCCAGCACTTTATTCGGATCGGCCTTAATGGGCACGATGGAAATCTTCTCGCGAATATCCGCCGACTGTACATCACCTCCGGAAGTGGCGGAAGCCGTTGAAGCGGCCGTCCGGGTCAGCTTCGACTTGGCGGCTGCAGCCTCCGTCTCTCCGGATATGTAATAGTCCTTCACGCCCTTCAGGACGGCGCTTGCCGTCTCTTGGTCCTTCACAACGCCGATCGTTTTACCGTCGACCACCAGCTGTACGCCTACGGCATAAGCCTTCAGCATATCACCCAGCTTATCCAGCGTCGCTTCGCTATTCACTTCCGGCTTGTAGGCTCTCGCCGCTTCCGTCGTAATGCCGTCCGTCTGAAGCACCATCACTTCATCCGGGTACTTGTCCTGATATTCCTGCTGCTTCGTCTTGAAGAGGGTCTGCAAATCGTCCTTGTTATAGAGCGTTCCGATATCCTTGCCATGCAGCAGAACCCGGTAATAGCTCTCCGTATTGGCTTCGACGTAATGCTCGCGTACTCCGGCGGCGGAGACGGCCAGCAGCGCAACACCGGCAACGGCACCCAGCCAAGCGAGGCGCATCCGGCGGCGGGAACGCTTCTCCGGCGGCGTATGCACCATGCCGGCTTCGTCCTCCGATTGTCCGGTCACCAGGCCGGAAGACGGCTCATGCCCCTTCCAATCCTGGAAGTCGTTCTTCCCTATCATGAAACTCTCCCTTTCAGCCTGTCCCTTATACCGCCTTAAGCAGCCGGGACTATGGTAAGACCGCTTGATCTCTTTTTTGTGTGAGCAGAAAGTATATGCTGAGCGCTTAAGCAAGCGCATTCGAATGACGTGGAATAAGTTACAAAAAATTAACCAAATCAGGTCCCTGTTTACTTTAACACAGGCGAAAGAGACATTTCAACTTTGGCACGGCACACAAAGAACCGGCATGAAAGCTCGTACTTCCGCTTTACGTGCCGGTTTCTCCCGGTTTTATTAGGCTCGTTCCCTCTTCACCTACAAGGTGCTCAACGCAATTCTGCTTGAAATTGCCATGCTACGGCGCACTGGAATCCGCAGTCAGCATCGCCATCAGCTTGTTATATTCCTCCTGGGTGACGTACTTGGAAATAATCGACTGAATCTCCGCGACCTCCTGCTCCGTCAGCCCGTTCTCCATGTCGGCGGATATTTTCTGCATCTCTTCCTGAGGGACCTTGTTCATCAAAATGTTGAAAATACTCACCTTATCCTCGGAAGGCAGATTCTTCTTGATGTCCTTCATATCGTCCGGTGTTATGACAAGCTGCTGGTCGCTCCCGGCTGCACTGTCTTCAGATACGGCGCCCATAACAGGCAGCGCATCGTCCTGAGCCTGCTCCTTCCCGCCGGTGTCTCCGCTTCCCTGCGCTGTTGCTGCTGGCATCGCCCCGCCAGAATCCGCTGAAGCCACAGCGGCCTCATCCCCGGATGAACCGGAAGCCGACGGTGTAGGCTCGGCCCCGGCCGTGCCCAGTGCCGTCTGCGAGCCGTCCCGCTTATTCTTGTCTGCCCTGTCGCTCTTGTCGGCTGTCTTGGAATCTCCAGTTCCCAGCAGCGCGCTCAGCATACCGCCAAAGCCCGGACCCGGCGTCTCCACCTTCAAGCCGACTTCATTCAGCACAGAACGGACATAGGCGTTGACGACTACACCCGTTGTCAGTATGGTCAGACTCCCGGCCAGCACCGCGATCAGGCAGATGCCCAGCCCGCGTGTTACCCATTTCATGTTCATCTCTCCCCTGTAACTGGCACATGATCTCGCGTATTTCATCATGCCCGGTTGGGCATAGATCAGCTATTCTTCAGTATGCCCGATAAGGGCCGGGAGAAACGTGTAGGGAAGCGGGTATCCAAATTGGCCAGTTGCCTGTGGCGGACATCTAGAGTGTATGGAACGATGTGATTGCGATGTGATGTGATTGCGATGTGATGTGATTGTGATGTGATGCGATGAACTGGACGCCGCTTACGGGGGAGTTGGCCCAATAGATAAAAAACCCGCCGGAGCGCTGGCTCCGGCGGGTTGATCCGTACTTCATCCGTACTTCTGCTGGATTATTCGTAAATCGGCAGCACCTGGTTCGTCTGCTCGCGGTTGCGACCGACGGAGAAGATGGCGATCGGGATGCCCGTCAGCTCGGAGACGCGCTCCACATATCTGCGGGTATTCACCGGCAGATCCTCCAGCGTCTTGGCCGAGGTGATGTCCTCGTCCCAGCCCGGAAGCTCTTCATACACCGCTTCGCATTCGGCCAGCATCTTCAGGCTTGCCGGATAGTGGGTGATGATTTCGCCGCGGTATTTGTAGCCTGTGCAGATCTTGACCGTCTTCAGACCGCTCAGCACGTCCAGCGAGTTCAGCGACAGGCCGGTCAGGCCGCTTACCCGGCGCGCATGGCGGACAACGACGCTGTCGAACCAGCCTACGCGGCGCGGGCGTCCGGTTACGGTTCCGTATTCATGTCCGGTCTCGCGGATCAGATCGCCGATCTCGTCATTCAGCTCGGTCGGGAACGGACCGTCGCCGACACGGGTCGTGTACGATTTGGCTACCCCGATGACCTGCTTGATCTTGGAAGGTCCGACTCCGGAGCCAATGCAGACGCCGCCCGCCGACGGATTGGACGATGTGACGAACGGATATGTGCCCTGGTCGATGTCAAGCATAACGCCCTGGGCGCCTTCGAACAGTACTTTGGTGTCCGCATCAATCGCATCGTTCAGCACGACCGATGTATCGGTTACGTAAGGGCGGAGCACTTCTGCGTATTCCAGATACTGCTTCAGCGTCTCTTCGACATCCAGCGGCTCGCCGCCGTATACCTGGGTGATGACCTGATTCTTCTCGTTCATCAGGTGACGCAGCTTCAGCTCGAACTCCTCCGCATCCATCAGATCGGCGATCCGGATGCCGCCCCGGGCTGCTTTGTCCATGTAAGCCGGGCCGATGCCTTTGCGGGTTGTGCCGATCTTGTTCGGACCCTTGCGGTCTTCCTCCAGCGCATCAAGCACCATATGGTAAGGCATAATGACATGGGCGCGATCGCTGAGCTTCAGATTATCCGTATCGAAGCCGTTCTCGTGAATATAGTTGATTTCGTCGATCAGCGCGGCCGGATTGATCACCATGCCGTTGCCGATAACGCAGGTTTTTTCCTTATAGAAGATGCCCGACGGGATCAGGCTGAGCTTGAATTTCTTGCCGTCAATCAGAATCGTGTGGCCGGCATTGTTGCCCCCTTGATAACGGGCGACCACATCCGCACGCTCTGCCAGAAAGTCCGTGATTTTGCCTTTGCCTTCGTCTCCCCATTGTGTTCCCACAACGACTACCGTTGACATGTTCATTCCTCCGTAGGTGCTGCTGTCGGCACCATTATTTTCTTATAGGGCCTCTTAAAATCATACTGGTTAAGCAGCCCCAAACGGTCGCCTTAGACGGTTTAATCCGCTAAAGCACAATTATCAGTGTAACAGCCGTTATTTTCAAAGTCAAATAAAAACGAACGATTGCACGGGTAAATGTGCAATCGTTCGGAAATTGTCAGAACTATCCTTAACCGGCGAACGGTTCGGCATGAGTACGCTCGTAGTTAACGAACTTGTTGAAGTTTTTCAGAAATACCAGCTCCACGGTTCCCACAGGACCGTTACGCTGTTTGGCAATAATGATCTCGATAATGTTCTTCTTCTCGGTCTCCTGATTGTAGTAGTCGTCCCGGTACAGGAACGCCACAATATCGGCATCCTGCTCGATCGAGCCCGACTCGCGAAGGTCAGACATCATTGGCCGCTTGTCCTGCCGCTGCTCGACGCCACGGCTCAGCTGGGAGAGCGCGATGACCGGAACGTCCAGCTCACGCGCAATCTGCTTCAGTGTCCGGGAAATATCCGAGACCTCCTGCTGGCGGTTCTCCCCGCTCTTGCCGCGGCCCTGAATCAGCTGGAGATAGTCGATCAGGATCATCCCGAGCCCCTTCTCCTTCTTGAGTCTCCGGCATTTGGCCCGGATATCGGCTACAGTAATCCCTGGCGTATCGTCAATATAGATTTCCGCTTCCGAGAGCGATGCAATGCCCATCGTGAGCTTGGACCAATCGTCGTCACTCTTGAAGTCGCCGGTACGCATGAGGTTCGCATCCAGGTTCGCCTCCGCGCAGATCATACGCTGTACGAGCTGGGCAGCGGACATTTCCAGACTGAATATGGCAACCGTCTCCTTGGCCCGCACGGCCACGTTCTGGGCGATATTCAGCGCGAACGCCGTCTTGCCGACGGAAGGACGGGCTGCCACAATGATCAGGTCATTGCGCTGGAAGCCGTTCGTCATCCGATCCAGATCGGCGAAGCCTGAAGGAATGCCTGAAGTGCCTCCCCGGTTCTGGTGAAGCAGCTCGACCCGTTCGAACACCTCCATCAGCACATCCCGGATAGCGATAAAGCCGCTGCCGCTCCGGCGGTTGGAGATTTCAAGAATGCGCCGCTCCGCATCGCTTAACATGCCGGCAACATCCTCGCCGCCGCTGTAGCCTTCGCTGACAATCTGCGTCGCCGTGCGAATCAGCCGGCGGAGCATGGCCTTCTCTTCGAGAATTTGAGCGTAATAGTCCACATTGGCAGCCGTCGGCACGGCATGCGCCAGCTTGGCCAGATAGCTGACCCCACCTATATCCTCGAGCTCTCCCTTATCCTGAAGCTTGGCTGTCAGGGTCACCAAATCAATCGGCTGATTCTCTTCTCCGAGCTGTATCATCGCTTCAAAGATCATTTGATGCGGCTTGTCGTAGAAGTCTTCGGTGCTCACCCGCTCCATGACGGTAATCAGCGCCTCATCCTGCAGCAGAATTGCGCCGATGACCGCCTGCTCCGCTTCCAGATTCTGCGGGGGAACCCGATCGAAAAAGAGATCTCCGCCCATACTATTCCTCCGTAACCTGGACCTTCAGCACAGCTTTGACTTCCGTATGAAGCTTCACTTGAACCTGAGTCGTTCCCAGATGGCGGATCGGCTCCTCAAGCTCGATTTTGCGCTTGTCGATCGTAATGCTGTTCTGCTTAGCAAGCACTTCGGCAATCTGCTTGCTCGTAATGGCGCCGAACAGCCGGCCGCCTTCACCGGCTTTCGCTTTCATGTCTAGCGTCAGGGCACTCAGCTTCTCGCCAAGCTTCTGCGCTTCTTCCTTCTCCTGCTCCTTGCGGCGCTGCTCGGCTGCTGCCTGATTCTCCAGCGTCTTCACGTTGCCATCCGTTGCCGGGCGCGCCATGCCGCGCGGCAGCAGGAAGTTCGTTGCATAGCCTTCCGATACTTCCTTGACTTGTCCCTTCTTGCCTTGTCCTTTAACATCCTTGATGAATATCACTTTCATTCGAACAGACCCTCTTTCGATTCAATTTCTGCCAGTACCTCCAGCAGTCTGGTCTCTGCATCCTTGCATGTTCCTTCCAGCTGTGCTGCGGCATTCGTCAAATGACCGCCTCCGCCCAGCTTCTCCATTACAACCTGCACATTCATTCGTCCCAGGGAACGGGCGCTGATGCCGATCAGGCCATCTGTCCGCTCGCTGATCACGAACGAGGCCAGAACATTCGTCATCCCGAGCAGCGTGTCTGCCGTCTGGGCGATCAGCAGCTGTGGAATTTTCATGCCGGCCTCCGTCACGACGAGCGCAATATGGTCGTAGACCATCCGGGCATGCTTGATAATTTCCGCTTTGGAGATGTACTCCTGAAGGTCTTCCTTCAGCATCCGCTGTATAAGGACGGTATCGGCCCCCAAGCGGCGGAGAAATCCTGCCGCTTCGAACGTCCGTGACCCCGTATGCAGCGCGAAATGCTTGGTATCGACCGTAATCCCCGCCAGCAGCATCGTCGCCTCCAGCGTGCTGAGCTTGACCTTCTCGTGGATATACTGCAGAAGCTCGGTCACGAGCTCACATGTCGAGGATGCATATGGCTCCAGGTACACAAGCACCGCCTCGTTGATAAACTCCTCGCCCCGGCGGTGGTGATCCACAACCACGATCCGGCTGGCGTACTGCACAAGCCGCGGCTCCATCGTCATGGAAGCCTTGTGCGTATCGACCACGATCAGCAGCGTGTGTTCGGTCATGACCTGCAGCGCCTGCTCCGTGCTGATGAACGAGCTGTACAGCTCCTCATCCCGCTTCAGCTGCTCCAGCATGCGCGTAATGGAGGGATTCGGGCCGTCCAGCACAATATCGGCCTCGACATTGTACATCTGGGCCGCCCGCAGAAGGCCGATCGACGCGCCGACCGCGTCGATGTCGGGATTGCGGTGGCCCATAATGATGACCCGGTCGCTCTCCTGCATCAGGTCGCGCAGCGCATGCGCGATGACCCGTGCCCGCACCCGGGTCCGCTTCTCGGCGGCATTCGTCTTGCCGCCATAGAAGGACAGCCGCTGGCCTGCCTTGACGGCGGCCTGGTCACCGCCTCTGCCGAGCGCCATATCAAGGCTCGACTGAGCCAGAGCGCCGAGCTCGCTGGCGGACTCGGCGCCGAAGGCAAGGCCGATGCTAAGCGTCATCGGCACCTTCAGATCGGCCGTCATTTCCCGGACTTCGTCCAGAATGACGAACCGGCTCTCCTCCAGCGCCTGCAGGCTGCGGTGGTTCAGAAGCATCAAATACCGCTCCGACGACAAGCGGCGCAGGTATACATCGAATTGTCTCGCCCAGTCGGTAATTTCACTTGTAACCTTCGCGATCAGCGAGGTTCGCTGCTGGTCATCCATTCCCTGAGCGGCTTCGTCAAGGTTATCCATCAGAAGGATGCCAAGAGCCAGCTTCTCTTCTTCATAGCGCTGCCGCAGATCGACCAGATCGGTGATTTCGAACAAATACAGCAGCCGTTCGCTCGGTACGAGCACCACCTGATAGTAACGTTGGTCAACGCCAATTTCCAATCGGATGTCCTTCTGAACTCCGTCCTTGCCGACTTCCCGCTTCACGGGCGGGACCATCACAGGCCCCAAATCCGGCAGCAGATCGGGCAGCAGATCGCCTACCAGCGATTTCCGCGCAAAGATCTCTCCGGCGTAGCGGTTACTCCATTCGACATTCCGGTCCTCGCCGTACAGAATGATGCCCAGCGGCAGTGTGCTGACCGCTTCGCCTTCCACCCGCTTGATGCGGAAAGTAAGGCTGTTGATGTACTCCACCAGATTGCGCCGAAATGACAGCTCTGTCTTCAGCATGGTGATGCACAGCGTGCCGGCCAGGAACAGACAGACTACGCCAAGCACCCAGTTATATATACTGACGGCAATAACCAGAACCAGCAGCAGCAAGAACGCCCAAACGGTGTGATAGCCGTGCCAGCGCCGTTGCAAAAATTTTGGCATGAGCACTCACCCTATCGTTTCGATTTGGACACCATTTCACGCACCGGCGCCACCAGATCAATGATCCCGATAATCCAGATCGGAGGCAGCAGGATGGCGATTACCGAAAGCGCAACCGGAAAAATCTTGTTCCAGTTCCGCTCATGGGCGACGAAGAAGAAGAAGCCGATTGTCTGCAGAATGAAGCAGATCCGTAAGAGCGGCACCAAATTATCCGTAATCATGAGCACAAAGTTATTGCTCGAATTATAGAAGAACAGCTGCAGCACTGTAGCAATCAGATAGTACCAGATGAACGACTTGGGAATTCTCCACTCCCTTGCGGGCTTCAGCTTCGGCAATGCATAGCCCATGCTTGCCAGAATCGGTCTCACAATCGAATGCGTGACCACCGTGATCAGGGCAGAGCCCATAATGAGCGCAAGCGGGATAACCTGGATAAAGGCCCGGCTGTTGTTGCTGATATCGGAGCTATCACCCAGAATGCCGCCCATTCCGAATTCCTGTATCGGCGACAATGCCATCGTGCGCATTTCGTTGAGCACATCATAGACGTAGGAATACAGATCGAATTGAAACAGCGTCTTGCCGAGCAGGAGAAGCAGCAGGAACTCGCCCATCAGCGTTATCGCGCCAGCCAGCATCGTTGACAGAGCCGGAGCTTTCCTTTTATACCACCGTCCCATGACAAGAGCGGGAATAATCAGGTAGGCGGCAATCACGATATATATCGGACTGATGATCCCCAGAATAAGCCAAACCGGCAGAATCGTTAAGATAAACTGCCTCACGTTCAACGTCGCGAACAATACAACGGCCGGTACCATCAAAAACAAAGTTGTAATAATAATGAATGGGGTTGACAGCGATAACAGCAGGAGCAGATAGGCAACACTCCAGGCCAGGGATGTCCAGCGATATTTCAACTATGTTCACCTCTTACGCATATGTTCTTCTAGTGCGGATATATCCTGATACCAATCTTCCAGCTGGTGACCTTCCTGCCGGTGCTTCTTCAGCTTCTCCAACAGCGCGTCGTCCAGGTCGCGATATGATATGCCAAGCCTGCGCCCCAGAATATAAGAGCTCATAATGAGGCTCGCCAAGCTGTCGCTGACCCGTGAGGTGCTGCCCTCCCATAATGCTTTGAACAACCGTGATACCTGATCGATGACCTCGGTCTTCAGCCATTCAATGACCTTGGCCCGCTTGGCTACATCCAAATCCTTCGGCATATTGGACACGTCTCTTCTACCTCCGGGAAAAAGCTTTATTCTCCATTATATCATAAATGATACCATGCCACACTGATGGCCCCTACCCGGTGATGACGGCTCAATGTTAAGGGCTGGCAATATCGTTCAGACACGAGCGTTTAGCGGGATATATTCCTGTTTTTCAAGGATAAACGCCTTACGGCGTCCTTAGACGCCATGCGTTTACCGAGAAATAGAAGACTGTGATAAGTGCGCAGCTTATACTTTCTTATATTTTGAAAAAAGCCCGCATTCCCTCGGCTGGAAATGCAGGCCTGATCGGCTTCAGGGCGGTCCGCCTGCTACATGGATTCAAGCGACTGGCGGGTAACAAATTTCTCGCAGTATTCAATAATTTGGCTGCGCCGCACGATTCCGATAAAACGGTTCATATCATCGACAACCGGCACAAAGTTCTGCACCTTGGCCAGATTGATCAAATCCTCCATATCCGCATCGATGGACACTGCTTTGTTGCTCATTCTCAGCGGTACGTCCTTCAGCAAAAATTTAGAAGCATTCTCGAACGTAACCTTGCCTCCCGAGTCTTTCATATACCACAGAAGGTCGCCTTCCGTTACCGTTCCGGCGTATCCGCCGTCCGAGTTCAAAATGGGAACGGCCGTGTACCTGTGATGCTCCATCCGTTCCAGCGTCTGGCGCAGCGTGGAGTCAAGCGTCACACAGGCCACCTCCTGCTTGGGCAGCAAAAAAAACGCAATATTCATTATCCAGGTCCTCCTCAAAAGTCCCCCAGGAAATCATTTTTTGTTCCAGTATACCATACGAACGGCAAGCAGCAGCCGGTTACCTAACCTGGGCTGCTGCTTGGTTTGATTCTATGTTCGCTCAATGTTCATAAATTGAAAGGGCTTTACTGAGCCGCGGAGGTCGCTTTTGCTTCCAGCGCATTGCTTGCCTTTCCGGGCTCGATCAACTGGTCTACCGGAGTGGAGGCGTTCATCCAATTGTCGATCATGGCCTTCGCTTCCTTCAGGTCTTCTTCATCGACCAGATCATAATAAATGCCGTCAATCTTCGTTCCTTCACCCATTACGGTAAAGCTTGAAATATCCGCTTCCTTGCCGCCGATGAACTTCTTGGCAAGATCGGTAATCATCGTCGGAGGCATATCCGTCTTGAAGTTCTCGCCCAGAATGCTCAGCAGATCATTCACCTTGCTGATCTGCCCCAGCGACAGCATCTTGTTCGCCAATACATCCATGAAGACCTGCTGGCGCTTCGTACGGTTAAAGTCGCTGTCTTCCCGGTAGCGGACATAGTTGAGCGAATCCTCACCATTGTACAGATCCTTACCGCCGACAATGGTGAACTTCTCATGGTCCTTGCCTTTGTTCTCGATCGTCTTCTTGATCGGCAGCGGCAGCCCGCCCAGCGCATCGACAACATCCTTGACACCATTGAAATTGATGGTGGCATAATACTGAATATCGTGACCGAGCAGCGCCTCCATCGTGTCTTTCGCCATCTGTTGACCACCGAAAGCATAGGCATGGGTGATCTTGTCTTTCTTGTTGTCGTCATGACCGATAATTTCCGTGTACATATCACGCGGTATGGAAATCAACAGCACCTTATAATCATTAGGTCTTACCACTGCATAGATCATCGTATCGGAACGAGCCGTCTCGTTCTTGCGCTGGTCGGTACCGAGCAGCATCACGGAGAATGGATCGCTCTTATAGACAATCGGCTCAGGCTTAACCGTTTTGTCCTCGTTAAGAGGCTGATACGACTTCTCCTGAAGCGTGGCTTCCACTTTATCCGACAGGAACAGATCGAAGGCCAGAACCGTCAGCGGCTTGCGGAACAGAAATGCACCCGCGGCCAGAACCAGTACAACTAGATAAGCAATATATATTTTTTTCCACTTTTTTTTCATATCAATTCCTTCTTTATCATTAATAGATTAGACAAGGATGAATGCACCTCTTCGTTTATATTTGCAATACCGCTCCCCGGCACGCGTCACAACTATACGTATGGGATCAAAGCTGATTTGCCATTTTGCCGAAATAGACGTCGCTTGATCTCCACAGATTTAGTGCAACAGACGTACCAACTCCCATGGAACAGGCATGAATTGTAGTTAGGCAATATTACTATTGTAATCACAATGAGATGAAAAAGAAACAACAAAATCCGACACCCTTGGATAAAAAAGCATCCTGCAGGAATTGGATTCCAGCAGGATGCTCCAATAACAGCCCCGCCGAATAGGCTTGTGGCATAGCTGACTATAAATACCTCAACTATATGCCATCGCTTATTCAAACATTCGATCAGGGCGATTAAATATCCGAATCTTCTTTCTCCTTCACAATCATTAATCCTTCTACATGCTTGCGGCGCATCAGATTGCGTTTCTTCCGGTCTGCTTTCGATTCAAAGACGATATCCAGATCATAATCCTCCGGATACAGTTCATCTTTGGACAAGTAAGGCTTCAGCCGTTTATGGTTAAATTGCATTTTATGCTTCTGCACCATGACGCCGACCATCCCTTTGGCATCCCGCTCATGGTAGACGATCCCCGTTCTTCCCAGGGCTGTAATGTAGACTGCATCCCCGATTTGATAGACAGGAAGCTTCGCCTCAGGCTCCGGTTTTTTTTCGTTCATTTTCTTTCCGGCCGATTTCTCTTCCTCCCCATATTCGAAATGAAGCGAATGCCCCTCTGTTTTCATTCCCTTTTGAATGCCGGTAATTTGTCTGGCCC
>RCUO01000176.1_pt1 | contig 40217 bp, 40 predicted proteins | sample 2166161 | NCBI WGS metagenome assembly RCUO01 (sample SAMN09932617, study PRJNA488358) | compost metagenome | feature: garden; material: soil; isolation source: compost soil in cyclohexanecarbonitrile-enriched culture | place: Germany: Experimental Botanical Garden Goettingen | collected 2016-01-27
GAATCAATTATTGGGCTGCAGTAGCGGTGGCTGGTACGGCCTCGGCGCCTTCATGATCAACGAGGGAGTACCGCTCCCAGGCCCGGCTTCTCCAGCGGAACAGCATGATGACCGCTCGCGTCCACTCATCCAGTGCGATGGCTATCCATATGCCGATCAGTCCCATGTGCAGGTGGAAGACGAATAAATAACCGACCGGCAGGCTCATGCAGACCATGGACAGAATGCCCATATATACCGGAAGCTTGGCGTCCCCTGCGGCCCGGAGCGAACCGATCACGATCATATTGACGGTACGGCCCGTTTCGAGCAGAAGGCTGAGGAGCAGAACCTGAGCGCCCATGCGGATAATGTCCGGATTATCGGTGAAGATTCCCATCAGCGGCTCCCGGAACAGGATGACGATGATGTCGATCAGAACCGTTACAAGCAGCGCGCCTTTCACACTGGATCTTACCCGGGTGAATGCTTCATTCTGGCGCTTGGCGCCGATTAAATGCCCCACAATAATGGAGGTGCCTACGGCGACTGCCATGCTGAACAGGTAAATATAATTCGAAATATTGAGCGCATATTGGCGGGTAGCCATCGCTTCCGCGCCCAAATACGTTACATACATCGTGAAGACGAGCTGGCATGTTTGATACAAGAGCGATTCCATCGCTGCCGGAATGCCGATCCGCAGTATTTTGAGCACAAAATTCTTCGAGAGATGTACATAATACGTCCAGGCGACCCGGACCTCCATTATCCGGTACAGCAGCCAGAAGAAGATAAGCAGACAGATCAGCCGGCTGCCGATCGTCGAAATTGCCGCACCTTCCACGCCCAGCGCCGGCAGGCCGAAATGGCCGAAAATAAGTGCATAGTTGCCGATCACATGAATGATGTTCATCAGAAAAGATACAGCCATGGTCTCTTTGGTAAAGCCGTGGGTCCGGATAGTTGCGGCCAGCGCATTGATCAGCGCCTGAAGGAAAATGGCACCGCCCACGATATGTAAATATGAACTGGCATAGGCCAGAATGTCGCCTTCCACATGCAGAATGCCCAAAATACTTTTTCCAAGGAGAAGCAGCACGATGCTCAGCACCAGACCGACGGCCAAATTCAGCGTGATGGCGTTGCCCGTCACCTGTGCGGCTTCAGCCGGTTTTTTAGAACCCAAATACTGAGCTACCACGATTGCCGCCCCGTTGCCAATGACTTCAAGGATGATAATCGCAACTGTAATGATCTGGTTGGCTGCGCCGACACCCGAAACGGCATCGTCGGATACCGAACTGAGCATAAATGTATCGACACTGCCCATCAGCATAAACAAAAAGACTTCCAGAAAGATAGGCCATGTAAGCCGCGCGAGATTCATCGATTTGCCGTCCGAAGGCATCTCCGCTTTTACCGCCTTTGCAGACATAGTTGTTAACAACCTCCAATTAACCGTTTTGTTCAAATTAGGGGTATCGTAGCACATCAATTTAAGAAAATCATCATGTTTCATGAAAATTAATAAAAATTACAAATAAACATTTCATTTTTCATAAAACGGGTATGGAAGACTATAATGATTTCATTTTAAGCCACCTGGGGTAAAAGAGTAATGATTCCAAGGGACATCAAGCGACGACCATACAGCTATCAACATGGAGGGGAAGAGCTATGCTGAGAGTCAGACGTACCGGATTGACCTGTGACATTCTGCTGCAGGATTTTCATGTCAAAAAAATGCGTGTGCTGGACAAGCAGAAGCTGAAGTTTAACAGTGTGGACGGAAGGGATGTGTATAACATCACCGCCCCTTTCAAGGATGAAGGAGAATGGACGATCGCGGGCAGAGTCGAGGAAAGAGACAGCGAGGAATCCAACATCGTCTTCTTCAACGAACGGAACGGAGTCTGGACGCCTATGGAAGACGGGCCCGTCTTCCCGATGCAGGACCCGTTCTTCAGCTGTATTGGAGGCGAGCTTGTACTGGGCGGTGTGCAGACGTTCACGAACCCTGCAGTGCCAGGCGCCCTCATGTGGCGGACCGTATTCTACCGGGGATCATCTGTACGCATGCTCATGCCTTTCTTTGTCGGGCCAGACGGAATGAAGGATCTTCGTCTTGTCGAGCTGAACGACGGCCGGATCGGCGTCTTTACTCGCCCGCAGGGCGTGAAAGGAGGCCGCGGCAAGATCGGCTTCGTCATTGTTCGTTCACTTGAAGAGCTGACGGTCGAGCTGATTGCGGAGGCTCCGCTTCTGGAGGAGCAGTTCATCGAGACCGAATGGGGCGGCGTCAATGAGGCGCGCATGCTCGCAAACGGGCTTATCGGCGTACTGGGGCATATTGCGAGGTTCGATAAGGACGGTAATCGGGGCTACTATCCGATGGTCTTCGCGCTGGACCCGGATACCGGGGCCTTTACGGATATCGAGGTCATTGCGGTTCGGAGCAACTTCGATCTCGGACCCGCCAAGCGGCCCGATCTGACCGATGTTGTGTTCAGCGGCGGACTTGTCCGCAGCGATGACGGCACCGCAATTCTGTACGCGGGAATCAGCGATGCGGAGGCACACTGTCTGAAGATTCCGGACCCGTTCTCGCGGCTTGAGGCCCTTGACCGGTCTGTCATTACGCCTGTGCATATCTAGACTAAGGCATCATTTTGTTGGAAAAATGCAAAACTAGTTTAAATTATAGGTATGAGGTAAAGAGCTGTAGTTCCATCTACCCCATTTGCACCGTAGTCATCAAATATAAGAGGAGGCTGGATAGAATGACTCGCATAGCTTATATCGGAACCTACGTGCCGCAAAAGTGCGGTATTGCCACGTACACTCACCATCTTCGGCAGAGTATCAGCCAGGCAAAAGGATGGAAAGGAAAAGATCCGGTCTTCGCCATCAAACCGGGCGGCAGCTTGATCGCCTACAACGATCCGGATGTATATGAGGTCCCCAAGGACAAGCGGGCTGCTTACAAAAAGCTGGCCGAACGCCTGAACGGAAGCGATATCGGCGTTGTGTCGCTCCAGCATGAATTCGGCATTTTCGGAGGAGAAGCCGGTTCTTACGTTCTGGATCTCGTGGAGAATCTGGACAAGCCGCTTGCCGTAACCTTTCACACGGTGTTCGAGAAGCCGGAAGAACCTTATTTCAGCATTCAGGAAAGAATCGCCCGCAGAAGCGATCTCATACTCGTTATGAACCGGAAGGCGAAGGAATACCTGAACCGGTCTTTCGGCATTCCTCTAGGCAAAATTCAATATGTTCCGCACGGAACCCCTTCTCCGCTGCCCGGAAGACGGGAAGCATACCGAAAGGCAATGGGATGGGACGGACACAAGATCCTGATGACCTTTGGCCTTCTGGGCAGGGGAAAAGGGCTTGAAACGATCATTAAATCGCTTCCGGATGTCGTTCGCGAGGTTCCGGAGACGCTCTACACGATTGTGGGGCAGACCCATCCGGAAGTCCGAAAAGCGGAGGGAGAATCCTATCGCGAGGAGCTGAAGACTCTCGTCCGGGATTTGGGACTTGAGAACAATGTGGCTATGATCGACCGCTATGTTGAGGAAGACGAGCTGGCCGGACTGCTGTCTGCCTGTGACCTGTACGTTACTCCCTACCCGGGACTTCAGCAGATCACGAGCGGAACGCTGGCCTATGCCGTCGGTCTCGGCCGGCCGGTGCTGAGTACGCCGTATGCATACGCGAAGGATCTGCTGTCGGACTACCCGGAGCTGCTGATCCAGCCTGGAGACATCCCTTCATGGTCTGAAGGAATGCGCCGTATTCTGGCCGATGAAGACAATCTGCGGCAGACTGAGCGCTGTATGGCTGCACTTGGCGCTCCGATGAACTGGCCTTCGGTCGGCCGTCTGCATCTGGATATGTTCAGCTCGCTGGCGGCGCCGCTGCTTCGGGCTAATTAAAGGAGGGTGGTTACAGGTGAAAACGCAGAGCGTCAGTCCCGAACATATGAAACGGCTTACAGACGGCTGCGGTATGCTTGAGCATGCGCTTGGGCGCATCCCCCGGCGTAATGAAGGGTATACCACCGACGACAACTCCCGGGCCCTGTGGGCCTGCATCGCCTGGATTCCGCGCGTTCCCGATGATGAGCGCCGGGAGTGGGAGGCTCTGGCCGATATCTACACCTCTTTTCTCCTCTGGGCGCAGAACAGGGATGGAAGCTTCCACAATAACTTCGCCTATGATCGGCAGAAGGAGATGGAGACGCCTTCCGACGACTGCTTCGGGCGTACGTTATGGGCGGCTGCGGCGCTGTGGAGCAGCGGCTTGCCGGACAGCATCCGCATCGCTGCGGAGCATATGTTAAGCGCCGCCGCCGCAAGGACGGAGCAGTTAAGCTTCCCTCGCGGCTGGGCTTATACCCTGGCCGCTTATGCGAAGCTGCTCGCCTCAGACGCGAAGCCTCTCCTGGAGGACAAGCCGGAGTTCGCCAAGCGACTCCAGTTTAAGCAGCGTTTCGACTGGCTGGAGGGCAATCTGCTGCAGAGCTACGAGCAGTCCTCGCGAAAAGGGTGGCGCTGGTTCGAGCCAATGATGAGTTATGGCAACGGCGTGCTGCCCTGGTCCCTTTGGCTCGCGGCTCAGGCTGGTAGCCGCCCGGAATCGCTAGCCGTAGCCCGCGAATCGCTGGACTTCCTGACCGAGCGGATGACGGCTCCGGGAGGCTGGATTCGGCCGATCGGCAACGACGGATGGGCCGGCCCGGACCACTCCAGCATCTGGGATCAGCAGCCGCTGGAGGTGATGAAGCTGGCGCTGGCCGCTTCCGAGGCTTACCGTGTGCAGCGTCTGGAACGCGACGCCGATACGGTCCACCGCTGCCGGGAATGGTTCTTCGGCGTGAATGACTGCGGCGTCCCTATGGCCGATCCGTCAGACGGCAGCTGCTGCGACGGGCTGACGCCGGATGGCCCGAACCAGAACAGGGGAGCGGAGTCGACGCTGGCCTATGTGCTGACCGAGGCGATTTACGCCGAGGTCGCCGAACTGAAGCAGCTCGAACGCGGTACAGGGAGGGCTTCCGAAGAGCGGCGTACAGTCTTGAAGTAAGCTGTTCCGAATCAGACTACAGAGGACTCCGCAGACTTGGGCTGCGGGGTCTTTTTATAAGGCAACTGCGCTGGAGCGCTTATCTTAAAATCGCCAGAACCCCGCCAAACGTGATCGCCTGGTGACGGGTCGGCCTACATACAATCTGCTATTCTGGAAGCAAGGGAAGGAGGGGACTGAATGAATATGCTGGAAGGCATGAATCAAGCGATGGCTTATATCGAGGATCGGCTGACGGAGAACATTGACTTCAAAGAGGCGGCCAGGCTTGCGCTGTGCACGGATTATCACTTCAAACGGATGTTCAGCTTCTTGTCCGGGATTCCGCTCTCGGAATATATCCGCCGAAGACGCCTGACGCTCGCGGGATTCGAGCTTCAGTACAGCTCGGCCCGAATCATTGATATTGCGCTGAAGTATGGGTATCAATCTCCGGATGCTTTTGCCAAAGCGTTCCAGCAGTTTCATGGTTTGGCGCCGTCAGAGGCCAGAAGCAAGGGGCAGCCGCTTAAAGCCTGGCCCCGAATGACTTTTCAATTGAGTATCAGAGGAGGAAGCGAAATGAAGTATCGGATAGAGGAGAAGGAGGCTTTCCGCATTGCCGGGATCTATAGGAGAGTTCCCATCGTATTCAGCGGAGTGAATCCCGATATTGCGGAGATGTGGCAGAGCCTGGACCTGCCCGCCATAGAGAGGCTGAAATCTTTGTCAAACACTGCCCCGCATGGCCTGATCAGCGCCTCAACGAACTTCTCGGAAGGCAGGATGGAGGAAAAGGGCGAGCTGGATCATTATATCGGTGTTGCAACTGAAGGCGAAGTTCCCGAAGATTTAGCCGCGCTGGAGGTGCCTGCCGGAACGTGGGCGGTCTTCGAAGCGGTCGGCATGTTCCCGGATGCCCTGCAGAATGTCTGGGGAAGGATCTATTCGGAGTGGTTCCCGGCTTCCTCTTATCAGCAGGCGGAGGGACCGGAAATGCTGTGGAACGAAAGCAAGGATACCTCTTCACCGAAATACCGAAGCGAGATATGGATTCCGGTAAATACAAGGGAAGGCGTGGAATAAACGGCCTACGGGAATGGTTAAGCAGCAAAACGGGCTCTCTCCGCCAGAAAGCGGAGAAGAGCCCGTTCAGTTCGTTATGAAGCCGAAGCCGTTGTTACTTGGCTTTAAGTCCCATCGACTGCATCAGCTTGTCGAAGACTTCGGTGTTCTCGAAAATGCCGGTGAACAGGTTGGCATTACGTCCCGTAGCGGTAACCGGAATGTCAACGGCGGTGTGGCCGGAGGTTGTCCAGTCCACAACGAAATTCAGCTTGGAATTCGCGATTGCGAAAGGACCGTCTTCTTTGGAAATGCCGTCGCCGGATTCGTCGTCGGCGTTGACTTCCTCAATGGAGAAACCGCCGGTTTCATGGTCAGCCAGGACGAGCACAAGTGTATCAGGATTTTTGCTTGCGAAATTTTTGGCGACTTGAACGGCCTTGTCCAGCTCCTGGCCGGATTTGATCGTCATTTTCGCGTTGTTCTTATGAGCGAATTCGTCAGTGCCTTCTTCTTCAACCATGAGGAAGAAGCCTTTTTTGTTCGTCGAGAGTGTAGTGATGGCCGTTTGGGTCATTTCCGACAGCGACACGACCGGGTTGTAGATGTCGCCTTTGCCTTCTTCATTCTGCTGGAACATTTCTTCGTTCGCGAACAAGCCGAGCAGCTTGCCGCTCTTCACCTTCTTCAAGTCCGCTTTGGTTGATACATAAGTATAGCCGAGTTGTTTGGCTTTCGTTACGAGGTTGCCCTGTGTGCCCTTGCTCTTCTCCGATGGATCTTCTGCCGGTGTGTCCTTAAATTTGCCGGCTTCGCCCGCCGGATACCAGAAGTCTTCACCGCCGCCGAGAATGACATCCAGCTTGCTCTTGGTCAAGTACTGCAAGGCGATATCGCTCTGCTTGGAGCGGTCATCGACATGAGCGCCGAAGGCTGCGCCGGTGGCGTCGGTCACCTGGCTCGTTGTCACGACGCCGGTCGATTTGCCGGCATCCTTGGCATACTCCATAATCGTCTTGACGGATTTCTTGTTGGAATCGACTCCGATGGCGCCATTATATGTCTTGATACCGCTGGCATAGGCGGTTGCCGAAGCGGCCGAATCTGTTACAGGTTCAGTGGAGCTTGTATGAATCAGGCCGGCAAAAGGCATGGCGTCCATGGCAAGCTTACCCGATTCTCCGACCGTAGCGAGCCGGATCGCGTCCCGCTGAGCCGTTCCCATTCCGTCTCCCACAAACAGAATGACGTTCTTCGTCTTGGACGTAGCAGCTTCCGCCTGCTTGGTGTCATATGCCGCAAATGTCCCCGACAGGAGCAGGGCGGTTGCCGCAGTACCGGCAATTACAGATTTAATACCAAACATTTTCCCCGATTTCATGTTTCTCCTCCTAGTAAGTGGTTAAGTTCCTCTCCTATCGTAGAAGAGATAGATTAAGAGAATGTTTTCGGAATTAGCAAATATGGTTAAAGAATAGTGAGAGATCGCGGTTCCAGTGCAGCCCCCGCTGCTGCCATCCACAGTCCCGAGCCCGCAAAGGGGCGGAATTGGAGAATAGGAATATAGTCCTGTCAACAATGAGATCAACAAGATCTATTGACGGCTTCGACATGCGATGGCATAATAGGACTAATTACGCCATGATTCGTCTTGATAGCGCTTCCTCCGTGGTGGAGAGGTATTTTTTTGTATATTGAGCAAACGTTTGCGCAACTGGAATTGCATAAGGTAGGTGTTTCGGTGCAGCCCTGAGCAATTAATTGAACCGATGTGGATTTTTATCCGGAGAGCTGAAACTGGAATTTGAATATATCTCGTAGACTCATTTCTGCAAACGTATACATAAGTTGTTATGAGAAATATACTAATCCCTCTCGTTTACTCACGCTCTCCGCAAGGAAAGCGGGTAAAAATATAATAGGTAAGGGGTATGACATGAAGAAGAGAATTAAACCGTTATTCAGTACTCTGCTGTTTGCTGTTCTGCTGCTTCAGACTCTTGGATTCCCGGTAACTCCTGGTCAAAGCTCTTTTGTAAGCGTTCCAACCGTCCAGGCGGCGGCTGCCGACTATGGACTGCCTGCGAAGACGTCGGACGGCGTTATTTTTCATGCGTGGAACTGGTCATTCGACAATATTAAAAATAACCTTCCGGCAATAGCAGCCGCGGGCTTCAAGTCGATTCAGACTTCGCCGATCCAACCCACGAAGGAGTCTTCGACGGAGGGAAGCAAGTGGTGGCTGCTCTATCAGCCGACTTATTTCTCTGTAGGCAACACGCAGCTTGGCTCCCGTGACCAGTTCCAGCAGCTGTGCACGGAAGCCGACAAATACGGCATCAGCATTATCGTGGATGTGGTTGCCAATCATACCGCCAATGCAGGCGGCGGCAGCCTGACCTATACGCCGGCATCCAATGTCGATCCGGTTATGCGGAACAATTCGAGCTTCTGGCATGAAGCCAAAGGTATTAGCGATTACAATAATCGCTGGCAGGTTACCCAATGGGGCATCGGCCTTCCCGACCTGAACACGGGCAATCAGGATCTGCAGAACATGGTCATCTCGTTCCTGAATGATGCTGTCTCGCTCGGTGCCGACGGCTTCCGGTTCGACGCCGCCAAGCATATCGAGCTGCCGGACGATTCCGCAGGCTCCAACTTCTGGACCCGGGTACTGGGTTCGCTGAATAACCGTTCGAACCTGTACATCTACGGGGAAGTTCTGCAGGGCGGGGCGGACCGTTTTGCGGATTACGCCAACTATATCAATCTTGCAGCTCCCAACTACGGCCATAATATCCGCAATACGGTAGGCTTCGGCACGACGGCCAACGCCAGCTCGGCTCTGTCCTACGATGCGAACAACGTCAGCCCGTCCAAGCTCGTCACCTGGGTTGAATCCCATGATACTTATGCCAACGACAGCAATGAATCGACCGGATTGAATGATTGGCAGATCAAGACGGGCTGGGCGATCATCGCGTCCCGTGCCCAGACAACTTCCCTGTTCTTTGACCGTCCGGGCGGCAGCGGCAAGTTCGGTACTGCTCTGGGACAGACTGGCAGCACACTGTGGCAGGACCCGGATATCGCTGCCGTCAATAAATTCCACAATGCCATGGTTGGACAGACTGAGTATTTGAGAACACAGGGCAGCCAGATTTTGCTGGTTGACCGCGGTACTGTTGGTACGACGATCGTCAACCTTGGCGGTGACGCCTCCATCAATTCCCCGACGAGCCTGGCGGACGGAACTTATGTGAACAAGGCAAGCGCAGGCGGAACCTTCACTGTATCGGGCGGTAAAATTACCGGCAACCTCGGCGGAGGCAAAATCGCTGTCCTGTACAACGCGGTCCAGCCTGTTCCTACCGTTACAGTCGATAAGGCTGAAGGCGCCTTCACTACTGACTCACTCGCGGTGAATGTCAGCGTAACGAATGCAGATAGCGCAAGTTATTCGATTAACAACGGAACACCGGTATCTTTTTCGTCCAACACATCCGTTAATCTCGGCGCAGGCGCTGCCTTTGGCACCTCCTTTGCGCTGAAGGTAACGGCAGCCAATGCCGCAGGCACGACGGTCAAGACCTTTACGTATGTCAAAACCGACCCCAATGCCGCGCTCGTTGTCCATTATTACAAACCATCCAGTTGGGGAACTCCAAATATTTATTACTACGACGACACTGTAACGCCGACAAAGATTGGAGCAGCATGGCCGGGAACAGCGATGACAAGCGAAACGGGCAGCTGGTATTCGTATTCCATTGCAGGCTGGACAAAGGCCAAGGTCATTTTCAACTCGGGCAGCAATCAGATGCCAGCCGCCCAGCAGGCGGGATACTCCGTTACCGGTGAATCTTGGATCAAGGACGGCGTCATTTATACGTCCAACCCGGATGTCGTCGAGCCGACGATCACGATCGACAAGGCGGAAGGCACATTTACTACAGACAGTCTGGATGTTACCGTAACTTACAGCAATGCTACTTCGGCTTCGTACACTCTGAATGGCAGCGCTTCCGCTTCGCTCACTTCAGGACAGAAAATTTCGTTTGGAGCTGGCGCAGCTTCCGGAACGACCTATACGCTGACCGTCACGGCTTCCAACGCCAGCAAGACGACGACCAAGACCTTCACGTTCACGAAGCAGACGGCTCAGGCTCTTACCGTTCACTATTACAAACCGTCCAGCTGGGGAACGCCGAACATTTATTACTACGACGACACCGTAACGCCGACGAAGATCGGAGCAGCATGGCCGGGAGCTGCGATGACCAGTGAAGGCAACGGCTGGTATTCGTATTCCATTTCGGGCTGGAGCACGGCCAAGGTTATCTTTAACTCCGGAAGCAATCAGGTTCCTGCGGCCCAGCAGGCGGGATACTCCGTTTCCGGAGAATCGTGGATCAAGGACGGCGTGATTACTGCGTCCAACCCGGATGTGGCAGCGCCGACGATTACGATCGATAAGTCGGAGGGCACATTTACGACAGATAGTCTGGATGTTACCGTAACTTACAGCAATGCAACTTCAGCTTCGTATACGCTGAACGACAGTGCTTCCGCTTCGCTCGCTTCGGGACAGAAAGTTACGATCGGAGCGGGTGCGGCGTCCGGAACAGTCTATACGCTGACCGTTACGGCTGCTAACGCCAGCAAGACAACGACCAAGACCTTCACTTTCACGAAGCAGACTACGCCATCGTTCACCGTACATTTCTATAAGCCGTCCGCTTGGGGAACGCCAAACATCTATTACTATGATGATTCTGTCTCGCCAACGAAGACCGGAGGCGCTTGGCCGGGCAGCGCGATGACGAGTGAGGGCGACGGCTGGTATTCCTACACGATCAGCAACTGGAGTCAAGCCTACGTGATCTTCAATTCAAACGGCCAGCAGACCCCTGCTTCCCAGCAGCGCGGATATCTGGTTACCCAGAATTCGTGGATCAAAGACGGCGTGATTACGACGACCAAGCCTTAAGTTTATCTGAACAGCTACGTTTGATGAATCAATTCAATGCAAAGGGGCGCTAACCGAGGGTTAGCGCTCTTTTTACATTCCCATATGTCCTCAAAAGTCTCACATACTGATTTCATTCCACTCCGGCTGGACGGCTAAAGGAACGTGATACGCCTTTGCGCTATGAATCAAATCGATAAATCGGGACAGAGCCTCGGTCTTCACGGCGCCTCTGCGCCGGATGAAGAAGGTGCGGGTCGAGCTGAACTGGGCCGGTACGGGAAAAGATTTCAACAATCCCTTATCCTCGTAATGCTTAATGGAGGAACGGGAAATGAAGGAGACACCCAGATCGGCGAGCACGCCCTGAATAATCGAGTCCACATGATTGAATTCCATATAGCGGACCTTGCTGACGCCGTTGAACTTCAGCCAGCGCTCCAGCTGATTCCGATTCGGGCAGCCGTCCGAGCTCATGAGAAAAGGTCTGCCATATACGCTTTGAGCCTCTTTATACTCGGGACGGGAGACGATGACAAGCTCTTCCTTGAACTCAAGCTCTTTAATCAAATCGTCGTTATCCAGAGACGGAAGCTTCACAAAAGCACCGTCCAGCTCATAATGAAGCACTTTGTACAGAAGATCGTCCGCCGATCCCGTGAACAGCGACAAATCCACATCCGGATAGGCGTGATGATACTCCGCCAGCACGTTCGGCAGATGCAGGGAAGAAATGCTGTGATACGTGCCAATGGCCAGTGAACCGGAAGGAGTGTCGGGTTCGCATAAGAAGCGGGAAGCAACATCCAGCAAATGCAGAATCTGCTCGGCATAGGTTAGCAGCTTCTCGCCAGCCGGAGTCAGAACCATTCCCCGCTGTCTATAGAACAGGGGCGTTCCCAGCTCCGCCTCCAGCTGCTGGATTCGGGTCGTTACATTGGACTGCACATAGCCGAGGTTGGCCGCTGCTTTCGTAATGCTGCCTTCCGCAGCTACCGCCCGGAAAATTCGCAGCTCGCTGCTCTCCATACAATCAACTCCTTCTAACTATCTGTAAGAATGAATCATAACATCATTTCTATTCATTTTACGTGATGTGTAAATTGCTGTAAACTAACATTTAAGAACCGTGTATTTCAATCGAAAAAGGGAGGATTGAGCATGACAGTTAACAACAGAGCGGTAGACGAATCCGGCACGTTCACAATCGGCGGCGATCTCACAGTGAACCGTTTGGGCTATGGCGCCATGCAGCTGACAGGTCCCGGTATTTGGGGAGAGCCCCGTGATCCCGAAGAAGCGGTGCGGGTGCTGCAGCGCGCGGTAGAGCTCGGCGTTAATTTCATCGATACCGCGGATTCCTACGGTCCGTTCATCGCGGACAAATACATCCGGCAGGCGCTGCATCCTTACCGCGACGGACTGATTATCGCAACCAAGGTAGGTCTGACCCGCTCGGGCCCGAATGACTGGCGTCCGGTAGGCCGTCCGGAATATTTGCGGCAGCAGACGGAACTGAATTTGCGCAACCTCGGCCTGGAGACGATTGACCTGTTACAGCTGCACCGGATCGATCCAAAGGTTCCGCTTGCGGAGCAGCTGGGCGAGCTGACCCTGCTTCAGCAGGAAGGGAAGATCCGGCATATCGGCCTTAGCGAAGTGTCGGTAGAGCAGCTGGAGGAAGCGAGCCAATACGCCAAAATCGTATCCGTTCAAAATCTGTACAACTTATCCCAGCGTACCGCCGAGCCGGTTCTGGAGTACGCCGAGTCCCATAACCTGGCCTTCATTCCCTGGTTCCCGCTCGCGACTGGCGCTCTGGCGAAAGAGGGCGGCAAGCTGGATACGTTGTCCAAGCGGCTTGGCGCGAAGCCTTCTCAGCTGGCGCTTGCCTGGCTGCTGAAGCGCTCGAAGGTTACGCTGCCAATTCCCGGCACCTCGTCTGTGGCGCATTTGGAAGAGAATATTGATGCAGCCGGTATTACGCTTAGCGACGCGGATTTCGCCGAGCTTTCCAATTTGATATAAGCAGAGTCTGGATAGGAGGAGAATTTATGAGAACACTGGTGATCATCGCTCACCCGGATTTGCAAGCTTCCCGGATCAACCGCTCATGGGCGGAGGAGCTGCAAGCTCAGGAGAATGTTACGATTCATTCGCTGTACGGGATTTATCCGGATGGAGCCATCGATGTCCGGCGGGAACAGCAGCTGCTGGACAGCCATGACCGGATTATTTTTCAATACCCGTTATATTGGTACAGCACACCTTCACTGCTCAAGCAATGGTTCGATCAGGTGCTGGAACTAGGCTGGGCATACGGCCCTGGCGGCGAGCATCTCAGCGGCAAGGAAATCGGAATCGCCATTTCGACGGGCGGTCCTGCGGATTCGTACCAGCCAGGCGCCTACAATCTCTTCACCCTGCATGATTACACCAAGCCGATTCAAGCTTTGGCTTATCATGTCCTTGCGAGCTATTTGCCCCCGTTCATTCTGAATGACGCGCGAAATGTGACCGATGAGCAACTGGCTGCGAGCCGGAAAGCTTATATTGAGCATTTGGCTACCGCACAGCCCGTAGCTTTGGAAATCGTCCAATAACATTTCGAAATAAACAATAAGAGATGCCGCGAGGCATCTCTTATTCTTTGTGCGGGATAAGCAAGATCTGCCCGAATAAAAGGAACATAAGGCGGGATGGCGAATTGCATTAAGATGTAATCCGGGAATTGATGGAGGAGCAAATGAACAGTTCCAATTTGGTATTTCATATCCATTACTGCAACGGCCGAAAGGTCGGGGAGCGTGCCAGGCCTTTGCGGAGACTCGCCCGGACTCTCGGACATCATGAGCTTGTGCTGACGACCGGAGGGCGGGGGGGTTTTAAGCTTGGGGGCAAGACTTATCCGATTGCGGCGGGAATGCTGTATTATATAGCTCCCGGTGTCCCTCATGTGCTGGAGCCGGACCTTACGAATCGTCCCACTTTCATGACGGTGCATTTCGATTATGCGCGCGTCTCGTTTCATGAAGAGGAGTGGGAGATAGCGGGCGGTGAACCGAGCCTGGGGCTTCGTCCTGCCGGGCAGCTGAAGGACTATTACCAGGTGGAGGACGCCTTCGGCAAATTGATCGATTGCTGGAACGCCAAGCGGCCGGGTTATGAAGCGATTGCCAGAGTGCTGCTTCAGGAGCTGTGGATTGCCATTACCCGGAATCTGGGACAGGGCCGCCAGCAGGATGCTGCCTCGCTCAAGGTGGAGAAGGTCATCGCCTATATGAATGAAAAGGTGGAGGGACGCATTACGCTGCAAGAGCTTGCCGAGCTTGTGCAGCTGGCGCCGACTTATTTGTCGCGTTCGTTCAAGGAGGTTACCGGCTACTCGGTCATCGCCTTCTTCAACAAGCTCAAAATGGACAGAGCCAAGGACATGCTGCTTACCGGAGACAAGAAGATCAAAGAAGTGGCCCAGGCGCTCGGCTATTCGGACGAGTTTTATTTCAGCCGGATTTTCAAGAAGACGGAGGGCATCAGTCCTTCCGAATTTTACGGCAATAATGCCCATGGGATATAAGTTGTTTTGAACGATGAGGAAAAGGGGTTGACCCAAGGCCGAAGGAAGCGGCTCACCTGGGACAACCCCTTGTTGTTAGAGAAGAAAGCTCTTATTCATTATGCGGTATGGAGGACATCGTCAAATTCCGGGTGCTGCTGTAATCTGCCTTTGGCGAACGGGCATAAGGGCAGCAGCTTGATCTCGTTCTCCCTTGCATACTCCACTATAGCTTCAACAAGGCGGTCTCCGAGTCCTTGTCCCCGGTACTTATTTTCCACAAAGGTATGATCAATAATAATGAGCTTCGGGCTTGAAGTTACGTAGGTCATTTCGGCAGCCATGGAGCCCTGGTCCGAAATCAGAAATCGTCTTCCTTCTGTATCATGTTCAATATGCATCGTTAACCCGCTTTCTGTATCGTTTTGTACATCGTCAAGAAGCTCGTACTGCAGCGCTCCGCTTGGACATTTGTCGATATGCTGCGCAATGGCTTCCGCCGAGTCGGCATCCGGGTTCACCCAGGGACGCTTCTTCAGGTTAAATACGGCAGGGAAGCCCTTGACGCACACACCGGAATGGATGCATTTCTCCGAATCAAACATCACCGTTATCCCTTTTCCGTAATACAACTTCTGTGTACTTGACATACCTTCACACCCTTCATCGAAGATTTGAATCATAAGGCCGGCGGATTGTATTCCTTGTAGAGATTCCAGTATCCGTGTTGTACGGGCTTGAACTGAATATACCACACTCCCCAAGCGTAGACACATATGATTTATTTAAAATTTGATATGAAAAGATAGCGATCGCCGTTTATATGCAGTTTAAATAAGCGGAGTATCCTTCAAGCATAATCAGTTGCTTAGGAGGAATGGAGATGAATCGATCCATACAGAAAGCGCCGCGTCAAGGCGAATGGGCGATCGAAGCACATGGTCTTGTCAAAACATTCGGGGATAACCGGGCAGTGGACGGTGTGAACCTGCAGGTGGGTACCGGTATGATCTACGGGGTGCTTGGACCCAACGGGGCGGGGAAGACGACGACGATCCGGATGCTCGCGACTCTGTTGCGCCCGGATGCGGGTTCGGCGGCCATTTTCGGCCATGATGTGGCGAAGGAGCCGCAGATTGTGCGGCAGTTGATCGGGGTGACCGGTCAGTATGCCTCGGTTGATGAAGCACTTAGCGCAACGGAGAATCTGGTGATCTTCTCGCGGCTTCTGGGACTCGGACGCGCCGAAGCGAAGCGGAAAGCGGCAGAGCTGCTGGAGGAATTCGGTTTGACCGAAGCGGCGAAGCGTCCGCTTAAATCGTTCTCCGGCGGCATGCGCCGTCGGTTGGATTTGGCGGCGAGTCTGATTGCTCAGCCGCCGCTTATCTTCCTGGATGAGCCGACGACGGGGCTCGATCCGCGCACGCGCAATCAGATGTGGGAGACGATCCGCCGTCTGGTCCAGTCGGGCTCGACTGTGCTGCTGACGACGCAGTATCTGGAAGAGGCCGACCAGCTCGCCGACCGGATCGCGGTTATCGACCGCGGACGGGTCGTCGCGGAGGGCACGGCGGATGATCTGAAAGCGTCTGTCGGCACTTCATCGCTTCAGCTCAGAGTTCAGCAGCCAAGAGACGTCGTGAAAGCCCGCCAGATCATTGAACGGGTGCTGAAGGTCCAGTCCGGCATCTCGGCGGAGGTAGCGAAAATCACGGCGCCAATGGCTTCGGCCGACAAGGTCACCGATCTGCTGATCGCCCTTCGCGAGGCGGGGATTGCGCTGACCGAAATGAGCGTGCAGAAGCCGACGCTCGATGAAGTGTTTCTGACGATCACGGGGCATGGCGTGGAAGAGGAGAACGGAACGCAGCCAGCTGACAAAACCGGACAATTGGAGGTACAAAGCCAATGAGCACACTAATTAAACCGGGCGCCCAGCGCCAGTTGAAGAACCGTTCCGGCTTCGGCCAGGCGATCCGCAATTCGCTGACGATGGCTTACCGCGGCCTGCTCAAAATCAAGCGCACGCCCGAGCAGTTGTTCGACGTGACGATCCAGCCGATCTTATTCACTCTGATGTTCACTTATATTTTCGGCGGGGCCATCTCCGGAGATGTGCAGAGCTATTTACCTGTCATTATCCCAGGAATTCTGGTGCAGACCGTGATTACGGGTTCAGTCGTAACAGGCGTTCAACTGCGCGAGGATATGGAAAAGGGCGTATTCGACCGCTTCAAGTCGCTGCCGATTTCCAGGATCGCGCCGCTCGCGGGCGCCTTGCTCGCAGACACGATACGCTATACCATAGCGACCGTCCTTACCTTCGTTATGGGCTACATCATGGGCTTCCGCCCCGATGCCGGGTTTGGCTTCGTAGTCATTGCGGCACTTCTCGTCATTGCCAGTTCTTGGGCTATCAGCTGGATCTTCGCCTTCTTCGGCGTCATCGCGCGCACCGCATCCAGTGTGCAAGGCATCTCCATGATCATCCTGTTTCCGCTGACCTTTGTCTCCAATGCGTTCGTGCCGGTTGACACAATGCCGCATTGGCTTCAGTGGTTCGTCAAGATCAACCCGATCTCCCATCTGGTCTCAGCCGTGCGCGAGCTCTTGAACAACGGTACGGTCGGCAGTGATCTCGTCTTCACCCTAATTGGTGCAGCTGTTATTGTGGCTATATTCGCTCCTATAACGGTACGCGCTTATATGCGCCGCGCCTGATCTTCTATGGATTTACTATCGGCAGAGAGACAGCTCTTCGCTTCATTCGCGGGGGCTGGCTCTCTGCCGTTTTGTATGCAAGGCAAGATCAATTGCACCCGGAATCAGCTTCCGGTATACTAATTATTGATTCATTACTAACCATTTTGATTGTTAAATAAAATGTGAAGGCGGGATTACAATGGCCAAGACAGAGGCAGCTTCCGTTAACCGGAGAGAGGAAATCATTGCCGCGGCGATTGACGTTTTTTCGGAAATCGGATTTTACCGCGCCACGACGGCGCAGGTTGCAGAGCGGGCGAAGATTTCGCAGCCTTATATTTTTCGTTTTTTTTCAACTAAAGAAGCTTTGCTGCTTGCAGCACTGGAAGTCTCTTGGGAGAGAATCATCGGCTCCTTTGAGCAGGTGGTGGGTTCTGCGTCTCCATCCAGGCTGGAAGCCGATTTGATTGAGGCGTATGAGAGCATTTTGGCCCGGCATTCCAGTGAGATGCTGCTTCAGATGCAGGCCCAGACAATCCAGGCTGACGACATTCGCGAGGCGATGAGAACCGGCTTCGGGGCTGTCCGCCAAATGGTGCTGGATGCTTTCCGGAACGCCGGGATACCAAATCCGGAAGAGCGCACGATGCTGTTCCTGGCGAGAGGGATGCTGTGCAATATTTCGATGGCGCTGAATATGCCGGAGCTTATGGAAGGAAAGGCGTAAAGCCGGTTCCTTGAAAATTAGTTATTGACCAATCACTAACTGGTGAATATAATAAGGTTAAGTAATTGATCAATCACTAAATAAAAGCGAATGGAGAGGATTCATTTGAAAAAAGCAATCGTGCTGGGAGCAACGGGCGGAACGGGATCAGTTATTGCGGCAGAGCTGGTGAAGCGGGGAGTGGAGACCGTCATCTTCGGGCGTTCCCGTGCCAAGCTGGAGAGACTTGCCGGGCGACTCGGAAATCCGAAGCATTTAACGATGGCAACCGGAGATGCGTTCAAGCCGGAGGATATTATGTCGGCAGCAGGAGATGCGGAAGTGCTGTTCCACTGCGCGAACGTGCCGTACCATGAGATGGTCAGCAAGCTCGTTCCGCTGGGAGAAGCGGTGATGGAAGCAGTCGTGCGTAAGAATCTGAAGGTCGTTGCTGTAGACGGAATTTATCCTTACGGCAAGAGACAGAGTGATTACGTAACAGAGGAGCATCCCAAACAGCCGCACACGAAGAAGGGCAAGACCCGGCTTAAGTTTGAGCAGATGGTCTTTGACCGCCGCTGGGGTAATGTACAGCGAATGATTGTGCGTCTGCCGGATTATTACGGGCCTACTGCCAATGAGGCTTCCTACCTGGGAGGTACGCTTGAAGCAATCGCTGCCGGGAAGATGGCGTTCTTCATCGGCAATATGACCGTTCCCCGGGAGTATGTCTATCTGCCTGACGCGGCCAAAATGATCGTTGAACTGGCGGACCATGACAGCGCATATGGACAGAACTGGAATATTCCAGGGGTGGGCATCATTTCGGGCCGGGATATTGTGCGGATCGCAAGAGAGGCCAGCGGCAAATCCAAACCCGTCATTCCTCTTGGAAGAGTGGGTTTGTCTGTACTAGGATTGTTCGTTCCTGTCATGAAGGAAATCATCGAGATGCTGTATTTGACCAAAGAGCCGCTGACTCTTAGCGGGGAGAAATACAAGAAGCATATCGGCCCGATTCCGGCAACCAGCTTCAAAGAAGGGATCACCGAAACGATTCATGCGCTGCAAAGTAATTGATCAATCAATAATGAATTCTATACGATTATACCATATGATAAAAAAGGGAGGCCGAACCCTATGGATTCAGTCTCCCAACCAAGTAAGCTCTAAGCTCCGCCACACTGTGCAAAATTTCATCAGGCTCGTGTTGGCCCAGCTCGTCTATATCCGTATAGCTGCCCCAAGCCGCCGAAAGGATTGGCACACCGGCCGCTCTTGAGGAATGAATGTCGCTCACCGCGTCCCCGACATAGACGGTTTCCGATGCCTTTAGGCCGAAGCGTCCGAGAACTTCCCGGATGCCCTCGGTCTTGCGCTGCCCATGCGGTGAACCCGTCTCGATCCAATCGAAGAGGTTCTCCATCCCGTAAAAAGCAAGGGATAAGCGGCAGCTCTGCTCCCCTTTTCCCGTTACCAGTGCGACAATTATTCCTTGTTCCTTCAAGAAGTCCAGAAGCTCTCTCATTCCATCGAAGGGCTCGGCGCACATACTGTGAAGCTCTTCGTAATGCCGTAAATAGGAGTTCAATCCTTCCTCGTAAAAATCCGGGATCAGCGCATTAATAGTCCCTTCTTCGCTCGGACCGAAGGTTGCGATGATTTCCCCATCGGTCAGCGAGCGTCCCGCCAATGGCTCAATCGCCTTGCGGAATGAAGCAATACAGAGCGGCAGCGTGTCCGCAACCGTTCCGTCAAAATCAAAAATGGCAGCTTTCATACCGTTCCACTCCTTGGATAATTGACATGGATCATGCCTGTATCTATAGTTATACCGACAAGTTAGGCATTGAACTAGCAGAATAATGCCATATTTCACAACGATACCGCCAAATGGACAGAGGTGAAGGATTTTGCAGGAAACTGAGCTGATTGTGGACGAGAACCGCCGTGGTGGACCGGAGGGATGAAAGCGTGGATAGCGTTAGGATCAAGCTGATGCTTGATTTCATCCATCTCCGGTATGCCGATCACATCGGTCCCGGAAGTATCGCGGATGCGGCTCATATCAGCGAGCGGGAAGCCTTTCGCATTTTCGGAAGAACGATCGGAATGACACCGGTAGCGTACATGCTGAAGCATCGGATATCTGTCGCGGCCAGGCTGCTGGCGGAAACCGGTCTTACCGTAACCGAAGTCGCTCTGAGTACGGGCTTCAACACGCCAAGCTATTTCACCAAGGTCTTCAAGCAGCGGATGCGTCTTACACCGAGCCAATACCGGAATTCATCATTAGAAAAATAGTCCTTTCCGGTCCGGTTCAAGCCGGGAGGACAGAAGCAGTATCATCCATTCTTCGATCGCGGTAAGGGTTGCAACTGTACAAACCACTGCCACAGGCAGCGAAGGCTGGACAAAGGGCAGCATTAACGGGATCATAAACACCAATATTCCGGTGGCCTTGTTCCCATAGGTGTGAATCCCGGCAAAAACGCCGAATTTCAGGAAGCCGGTAAGGATTGACGCCAATTTGACCGCCCCGATCACCGCAATCCAGATCACCAAGCCGCCATCAAGCTTCAGGACCGGAATCAGGGTGAACAGGACCGCTCCAATGAAGATCAAGTCGGCTGCGGAATCCAGCCTGGCGCCCCGTACACTTGTCGTACCCGTCTTCCTCGCGATAACGCCGTCCAGCACATCGCTTAGTCCGCACAACAAATAGACGGTGAGATAAACCGCGCTTAACGGCTTCGGGAGCAAGAGCAGCAGCGCCAAAATCATCCGGCTTCCCGTAATCCAATTGGGTATGTTGTTCATTACTAATTCCTCTCGCTTCGATTGGTTCATGTATGTATCTTCTTCATTATAACAGCCGCGCCCTTGATTATGCGCCTGGAACGAGGTATAAGGTGGAATAGCAACCGCCGCATACAGAGCGGGAAACGGCGCCTTATTTTTTGGATGAGCCATAATCCGTAATTTTCAGCTTGATATCGAATGTAACCGGTGTACGGCTGAATACGTCGTCCCAGTGGTCCTCTACCTTCTTCCATACCTTGGGATGCTGGATTTTTAATACATCACGGAAACCGATCACATCGGCATGGTAAGTAGACTGCAGCTTTAACATGACGGAGCTGAGCATATCGGACAACCTTTTCTCGAAAATTTTCTGCGCTTTATCGTTATAGCCGCTGGCAGACGGGTTTTCGTCGATGTCCCAGTTCTCGATCAGCCGCCCCTCTGATTGGATGTTAACATGAAATGAAATGTCATCACCCTTCACAGTGGAAGTTATTTTACTCTTAGCCTCTTTAATCTCATAGGTGATCGGTTCGTTTCGCCAATCATAGCTTTTGATGGTTCCGCCCCTAATCTCGTTCGAAATCCAGGCGATGCTCTCCACATCCGTCTGATTCAGGGAGCCGATCCATTTTCCGGTCTCTCCTTTGATAATCCCGGCACCTGCAGCAACCGTTATACCGTTGTTCTCATTAACTTCTTGCAGGACAAAGCTCTGCTTGATGCTCAACTGCTCGTCGAGCTTGGTCAGGTTAATCCCCTCCATAACTCTGCCTGTTCTGAAATGTCCACGTGGCAGACCTTTCAGCTTGAAAGCGGGAATATCGCCGGTCTGTGCGCCTTCAATCGTATTCTTGGCCGGTCCATGACTCAAAAATACGAGGCAGCTTGGACGAATATCGTTATCGCGAAGTACGAAATCCATGATGTTCTCCATATTATGGCTTTGAGCCAACACGTTGGAGACCACAATTACTTTCAAATGGTGACCAATGGCCGGACGGTCAAGCTGGAGCGAGAATTCCCGCATGATTTCTAACAAAGAATCGCCGGTCCCTGTTACATTGAAGAACTGTGGAGGCTGTTGGCTCTTCGTCTGCTGTTGAGCGCTCCCGCTCGATCTCGTCGGAACAATCTGGATAGTGGCTGTCATCACATTGCGTTTCAGATAGCCGACTCCTTGTTCGTCCAGCTTTTGTTCAGTGGGAGTCGGCTTTCCTTCATCGAGAGCGAGGCCTATGTACATGCTTAAGTCCTCAATTTCTTTGCTGCTCCAGCATCCCGTTAGAGACGCCAGCAGGCAAGCGGACAACAACAGCGGTATAATGCGGTGTCTAACCATGGCGCTTCAGCCCTTTCTTCCGCAAGAGGAAAATGAGGGACAAAGGTACTGTCACCAATAGAAACAGAAGTACACTCATCATCCCGATAACGGAGCCCAGTTCAAATATTTCATTCATCGTGTGAGGAATGAGCGTGGCGATAAATATGACCGGCATCAGCGCCAGCAGAACCGTCCGGTACTGCACAGGGAACACCTGCGAAATCCCCAGGGAGGCAGTGTAAAAAAAGCTGGTGAAGTTGCAGAACAGCTGCATCATCCATATAACCAGAAACGGAAACTCGAACCGTTCAAAAAACAAACCCGAGATTTCAAAGCTTCTAAGCAGGTCGATTGTCGGCCATGTGCTTCTCTGCAAGCTGCCGATAGTCATGCTTCCAATCACGATGACGGTGGTCAGAAAATATAGAAACAGAGGAATGCCCAATCCCGCGAGCATCGTTTTGACCGCGTGTTCGGGGTGCTGTAGATGACCAACGAGAACCAGAACAACTTCACAACCCGAGAAGACGAGGATTGACGACTTCAGCCCTTTGATAACCGGAGAAAGCCCCTCCCCCAGAAAAGGGCGCAAATGTTGGATATCGAAAATTCTCACACTGAGAAAGAGACTGAGCAGCAGTATCAGAATGCTAATGGGAAATATGATCTGAAACAGGCGGGCAATTGCATTAATGCCTCCCGCTGCCAAATACACCGAAGCCCATATAAAAGGGATGACAATGGCCCAAATGGGGGTACCCTCCAGCAAAAAAAACAAGGTCACTTCGGCAAATACGCGAATCTCGAACCCGGCGATCATTACAAAGAAAAGGATGAGCAGAAGCGATAATGCGCTTCCCGGTATCGTGCCGACGATTTTTTTGGAATACTCAAACACCGTTTTCCCCGGAAATTGCTGGCTTAATTTTACCATGACCAGAATGGCAAGCATGACCAAGACGCCTCCCAGCAATACGGATAGCCAGGAATCCGGAGTTTGTACTTTTTCGGTGACGTCCCTTGGAAGTGTCAGAATGCCTGCGCCAAGCACACTGTCGGTCAAGAAGATAGCCGCTTGCGACGAGGTGATTTTGTCATCGGAGCGAATAAACATTCGGTTACCTCCAGCTCGGGTCTAATGGGTTCGCGATTTGCGGCGAATCGTCTTCATCATCTGGGGTTTGCGTTTCATCAAGTTCAGCGGGGCACGGATGAACAAGTCTTTCCAATCCCGGATGCGGAAGGGGGAGATGGGCGTCACGTACGGAACTCCAAAGCTCTTCAGTCTGGTCAGATGGCTGCTCATGAACAGAAAGAACAGGATGGTCCCCAAAATTCCCAGGGCAGCGGCGAAGAACATCCCGGCAAAACGCAAAATGCGCAGCGTAATTCCGGTGCTGTACATCGGGATGGAGAAGGAAGCGACTGCGGTTACCGAGACGACGATAACGAGAAACGGACTGACGATGCCCGCCTGGACGGCCGCTTCGCCGATGATCAGGCCGCCGACGATGCCCATCGCAGGTCCGATCGGCCTCGGCAGTCTTATCGCCGCTTCCCGCAAAATTTCGATCGAAACCTCCAGAATTAATATCTCGATCAGAGATGGAAAGGGGACACGTTGTCGTGCCTGGATAATGGTGATAGCCAGATCGGTCGGAATCAGACCCGGGTGAAAGGATATGAATGAAATATAGAGCGATGGAGCCATTAGGGCCAGAAAAGCGGCTACGAACCGGAGCAAGCGCAACAAGGAACCTCCGATCCAACGCTCATAATAATCCTCCGGTGACTGGAGAAGCATGCTGAACGTTACCGGAACAATGAGCGCGAACGGGGTCCCGTCAAGCAGAATCGCGATTCGTCCATCCATTAAGGCGCTCATGACCCGGTCCGGTCTTTCCGTATTTTGGGCCTGTTGGAAAGGGCTCAGAATATCATCCTCGATCAGCTGCTCCACGTAACCGGATTCGGCGATAAAATCAAGATCGATATTAGCAATTCGCTTCTCTACTTCCCGCAGCAGTTCCGGATTTACGATATCCTTCATGTATGCGAGCACCAGGTCTCTTTTGACAACGTTCCCGACCACATACTTCTTCATCTCAAGCTGCTCCGTTCGCCCTTGACGCCGCAGTATGGCGGTATTATCGCTTAATTGCTCGGAGAAGCCCGTTCTTGGGCCGCGCACCAGCCCTTCCGAGATCGGCTCCGAAATGCTTCTCGTCTTGCCGTCAGGCGCACCGACGAGCAGGGCATGCGGCATTCCTTCAACCAGCAAAGCGGTATAACCGTTCAATATTGCTTCGTTCAGGCTTATAAGTCCGGTTTCTTCAGTCACTTCGCTTGCTGGCAGCATATTCTTGATCAAATACGCTGAAAAATCATCCGGGGCTTGTGCCTTTAATCCGTGTTTCGCGTCAGGTTCCGCAGCTGACATGAACGCCTGCATTACCTGGGTGTCGATATGCTCTTCAGCGATCATTCCATCCACATAAATCAGCGTCGCCCGCTTCTGCAGCGCCGCTATTTCGAAATCCCGGAAGTGGACATCGCAGTTGCTGCCGATTGCTTCCTTGATGGCACTTCGATTGTTTTCGTAATCTGCGGATAGCGGTGGATCATTCTTGTCCACAGCTTGAACATCTCCGGAGGTTCCCCCGTCTCCATTCTTTCCTTCAATGCCCTTGAAGACCGCACGAAGCTTGTTGATCAAGGCGATGAAGGCGATGGGAATCAGCAAACAAAATCCCGCTTGCATGAAGATCGTCCAATCCGGAATATAGGATAGAATCTTTTGCCACACCGTACCACATCTCCCAGCTAGTGCTCTTGTCTGTTAACTTGCCCAGAAGCTGGAATTTACATGCAGCGAAGCCCTTTAAGGGTATTTGACAACCGGCCATTTCTCCTTGCGGAGCTTGGAGATGAACTCTGGCGTTACATTTAGATTGCTCTCAACCAGTTGGTGAGGCGTCAGCGCCATCCATTGATTCAGTGACACGTCCTGGAACCGGTCGCTTTTGAACATTTCCAGGAACCACAGTGTAGTGTCCCCGGTGTTCTGGATATAGTGGCCGAACGCAAAAGGAACGTATCCGACATCCCCGGCCCTGAAATCGAATGTTCGGGCGTTGCCGTTGGCGCCGAATACCGTCATTCGGCCGCTGCCGGACAAATAATACTGCCATTCATCGTTATTGGGATGCCAATGAAGCTCGCGCATCGCGCCGGGTTCAATCTCCACAAGGGCGGCAGCGATTTGCTTCGCGACCGGAAAGTTGGTGGAGTCTACAATCCGCACCGATCCGCCGGGTGTCTTGAGCGGCTTCTGGGCAAGCAGCTCATACTTGAAGGGAAGCGGAACTATGCCGTAAGGGGAGGATACGGCCTGACATTCGATCGGGCCTGGCACCTTGTCCTGATAAATATAGACTTGATCGCCCGGAATGCGTTCGAACTCGGCTGCTGGAACGCCGAAGTTGGCAGACAGCACCTCCTTCGGGGTATGTGCGAACCAGTCCGAGATGGATAATGTATTCAAATCCGAGAAATGACCGTCGTCGAACACAAGCAGAAATTCGCAGCCATTCTCAAGGCCCTGTATGGAATGGGGGAGACCGGGAGGGAAATACCACAGATCGCCGGGGTTGATGTCGGCAATGAAATTACGCCCGTCCTGGTCGACAGAGGTCACACGCGCGCTGCCAAGCAGCATATAGGCCCATTCGGCCTGCTGATGCCAGTGCAGCTCGCGGACGCCTCCAGGGGTGAGCGCCATATTGACTCCGGCCAAAGTCGTCGCAATCGGCAGCTCGCGTATGGTGACCTCGCGCGACCAGCCGCCTTCGTTCAGCTGCATATGCGCGTTCGAGAAGGAAAAGCGCAAGTTGGGGATGAGTCCGTTATCCGTTACTGGAGGGACGAGCAGATTCGGATTCTGCATATCCAGCATGACATTTCGCGGGCCATTATCCGGGGCGCCCTCTCCGTCCCGTATCGGCTGAGGGATGCGAGCAGGCTGCTGTGTACGGCTATCGTAAGGGTTCAATTCGATTCTCCTTTCGTCATGCGCCGCAGCGCAAAGAGATCGGCCAATGATGGCATACATAAATGGATATGCGTGCTGCCCATCTTCTATGAAAGGGAAGTGTTCCATCAATTATTCTCCGTATTTGTTCCTCCACGCCTTGACCCATTCCGGGTAGCTCATGCCCGTAACCGTCTCGAGATCTTGTCCATCCAAAGCGGAGGGGCCTCCTAACAGAGCATCCTCTTTGTTCTTGCTTACGGGGAAGGAGGTTCCTCCAATAACCTTGCCGCCGGCGAGCATAATCTCAACGTCGATTTGGTAATGACTTTTTGTCTTGGTTGAATTATAGATTTTCTCCAGAGGATGATTCTTGACGATAAAGCCGTAGGTGATGATTTCTTTCCCCAGATAGAGTTCCGGTTCCTTGTTCTGAAGACCCCAGATCAGCATATAGGGTGCCTCAATCAGCCTCTTGTTGTCCAGGATGTACCGGTTCGTTTCCCCTCGATTAGAGACAATTTCATATCCCTGCGATTGCACATAATCCGCTGCCGTCTGTTCATCGCCTGAAAGTTCAGCTTTAGCATCGGTTCGGCATCCGGAAGCTGTAAGTAGAATTAGCCCTAATATGATGAAGTAGAGAATGAATGGCTTCTGTTTCATGTCCCGATCCGTCCTTTTCACCGTTATATCTATGATTGTAATCCACTTGGCATGGAAAAAATAGTTAACGGATTCAAAGCTTGACCGGATCGGAGGCCCGGGGTATGGCTCCAAATCCGCTGACTTCAATCCGATTGTTTCGATTACTGTCGGCAACGGGGCAGAAGCCGGGATACGCCAAATTTAATCGGCGGGCGAACTCGGGGTCCAGCTTCGACAGCTCGGCATAATAGCTGCCAATCACATGATTGTCACCAACTCCGCCATTTTGAAAAGAAAGCTGGGAGAGCGTCCGGACATGGCTGTAATAGTAGCGCTTATCCCGTCTCGGAAGCTTGTATACAGTTGGCGGAGCCAGGGTGACGACATCGAACACATTAGCGAAGCGCCAGCTGTTCGGGACGTAGGCGGCGCATGCCTTGGCAAAATCCGGGTCGCCGACGCGCGGAGAACCGTAAGTGTATAAGAAGGGCGATCTGAAAGCGGTGTTGGCGGCTGTGTCCACGGCGCAAAGAGTTGCCAGTGCGGCGCCAAGGCTGTGCCCTGTAACATACAAGGATTTCTCCGGCGGCAGCTTGCCGAGCGCGCGTATCAGCTCCTCCCGTGCCGAGGAGTAGATCGCGGTGAAACCGCGATGCGTGAAGCAGTTGTCGCTGATGTAGCGAAATTTCTTCTGGGAAGCCATCGCATCCGAGATCCAATTGGTCGTGGTGACCGTTCCCCGAAAGGCGACGATAATCTCATCAGTACTTTCCAGAATGAAGCCGAAGGTCTCCCATACATTCGTGATGGATTTGGCCCTGATAATATGTTGAACCGTATAAGGAGACGGAACTACAAATGAGCCGTCCTCGCTTGCGAACTGGACATAGGTTTGTCCACAGACGGCGGCCAGAAAGATGGCCCACTGTTCATGTATTCTGCTGTCGGTCATATGCATCCCGCCTTTCTGTTCTATTATGTATGATGAAAACGCCCAGACGGTGCCTGATGATTATCGAAAACCGTGTGAAAATTAAGATTTTTTCAGAAAAACATTGACACATTTCGACAGCAACTCTATACTGTAATACGTTAATCCGACAAATGTAGTATACTTAAAATTATGATTTATGAGCTCTACCAGATCGGATTTTAGGCAGGAGGAGAGATAGAGATGCCGGAATTAAGCAATAGATTGGACGGCTTTACAGAATCGATTATTCGAAAAATGACCCGCATCGCGAAGCAGCATGATGCGATTAATCTGTCCCAAGGGTTTCCGGATTTCGACCCGCCCCGTGAACTGCTGGATGAATTGCGAATAGCGGCGGATGAAGGTCCTCATCAGTATGAGATCACCTGGGGTTCCGAGCTGTTTCGGAAGAAACTGGCGGAGAAGCAGAGCAAATGGATGGGAATTCCGGTTGATCCGGAATCGAACATCGTTGTAACCTGCGGCAGCACCGAAGCCATGATGGCAGCGATGATGACGGTGTGCAATCCCGGCGATAAAGTTATCGTCTTCTCACCCTTCTACGAAAATTATACCGCTGATGCCATACTGACCGGCGTCACCCCGATTTATGTACCGCTGGCCCCACCCGAATTTCTGTTCGATCCTGAAGAACTGCGTCACGCGTTCGAGCAGGGCGTCAAAGCGATCATTCTGTGCAACCCCTCTAACCCGACGGGCAAAGTATTCACCCGGAGCGAACTGGAGATTATCGCCAGCCTTGCTGTGGAATTCGATACATTTGTCATAACAGATGAAGTATACGAGCATATTGTGTTCGAACCCTATACGCATACATATATGGCATCCCTCCCGGGCATGTTCGAGCGGACGCTGTCCTGCAGCTCGCTCTCCAAGACGTATTCCATTACCGGCTGGAGATTGGGCTACATCATCGGGCCTGCCGGGGTTATTGACGTCTGCCGGAAGGTGCATGATTTTCTGACTGTCGGAGCCGCGGCCCCGCTGCAAAGAGCGGCGGTCAAGGGACTCGAATTGGGCGACGACTATTATGAGGAGCTTACCCGGAGCTATGAACAGAAACGGACGCTGTTTCTGGAAGGGCTGGACCGGATCGGCCTTAAGTATTACAAGCCCCAGGGCGCCTATTATGTGCTGGTCGATATCAGCGAGTTCGGCGAGCCGGATGATTACAAGTTCTGCGAATGGCTGGCGAGTGAAATCGGAGTGGCGGCGGTTCCCGGCTCAAGCTTTTTCCGGGAGGATGTCCGTCAGTATATCCGGTTTCATTTTGCCAAGAAAGAGGAGACGCTGAGCGAGGCGCTGAAACGGCTGGAGAAGCTGAAGCTGTACCGGAAATCGTAGTCAATCCAAATAAATAGAGGAAGAGGAATGAATACCATGAACAACATGAAGAAATGGCTGGTTCTCACTTTGACCGTATCGATGCTGGCGCTGCTGCTTGCAGCCTGCGGCGGGAAAGAGGCGGACAGCGGTTCTGCGCAGACGACGAAGAAGGATATCAAGATCGGGGTTTCTCCCGGTCCTTACGGGGATATGATCAAGCAGGCAATTGAGCCTTACATGAAAGAGAAGGGCTATACCATTGAAGTCGTGCAATTCTCGGATTATGTCCAGCCCGATCAGGCGCTCGGCAGCGGGGAAATCGACGCGAATCTGATGCAGCATACGGTATACCTGGAGAAATTCGCAGCAGACAACAAATTGGATATTGGTAAAGTCATCTCGGTGCCGACTGCGGGCATGGGTCTGTACTCCAATTCGGTAAAAGAGCTGAAGGCGATTCCGGATGGCGCCAAGATAGCGATTCCTACAGATGCTTCCAACCTGGCGCGCGCACTTCGCTTCCTGAAATCGCTCGATCTGATCACACTGAAGGCGGATATTGACGAGACCAAAGCGACCGTGCACGATATCGCGGAGAATCCGCATAACATCGAATTTGTCACTATGGATGCCGCGCAAATCTCGCGCAGTTTGGACAGCGTGACGCTCGGCGTCGTTCCGGGGAACTTCGCCATAGCAGCCAAGATGGATCTTGCGGATGCCATCGCCGTCGAGAAGCTGTCGGAGGATTACAAAAATGTCGTTGCGGTGCGGACTGCGGACATCGATGGACAGCTGGGCAAAGATTTGAAGGCCGCAGTCGAGTCCGAGCAATTCCATAACGCGATTGAAGACGCGAACGGAATTTTCAAAGCCTTCGATAAGCCGGAATGGTATACAACGAAGTACGGTAAATAAGCCCAAAGCGTGGCAAGCATTGGCTGTGATTGCCAGAGAGGAGGCTTAAGGTGATCGTACTGGACAACATCAACGTGAATTTCAAGCAAAAAGGACGCAGCATGCAGGCCGTCAAATCAGCATCGCTGACCGTCGAAAAAGGCGAAATCTTCGGCATCGTCGGTCCCAGCGGGGCCGGCAAGAGCACATTGGTGCGGGTAATCAATTTGCTGCAGCCGCCCGCATCTGGCAGAGTGCTCATTAATGGCGAGGATATCACCGCATTCAAGGGAGCCGCGCTGCGCAGAGTCAGACTGAAAATGGGCATGATCTTTCAGCATTTCAACCTGATCAGCGGGGCAACGGTATTCCAAAACATCGCCTTTGCGCTAAAAGCCAACAACTGCCCCGAGAACCAAATCGCCGGGCGGGTCAAGCAGCTGCTGGAGCAGGTGAATCTGTCGGACAAGGCTAACGTGTACCCGGCGAATTTAAGCGGCGGTCAGAAGCAGCGGGTGGCGATCGCCCGGGCGCTTGCGAATGATCCGGAGATTCTGCTGTGCGATGAGGCGACCTCTGCGCTGGATCTTGAGAATACGGAGGAAATCATCCGCATCCTGCGCCGGATCAACCGTGAGAAGCATATTACCGTTGTGTTCATCACGCATGAGATGGATGTGGCGCGCAAGCTGTTCGACCGAATCGCGGTCATGGCTGAAGGTGAGATTGTGGAGATCGGCGATACGTACCGCATCTTCACCGAGCCCCGCCATACCCTGACCCAATCTCTTGTGGCAAGGGTGTTGAACATTGAGGTTCCCGATCACCTGGAGCTTAAGCCCGGGGAGGAAATGCTCAAAATCACCTACACCGGAGAGCGTGCGTATGAGCCGCTGATCAGCAAAGTCTCGAAGGACTTTGATGTGCTGGTCGACATTTTGCATGGCAAAATCGAATACATCCACGGACAGCCCCTTGGCATTTTGCTCATTAAGCTGAGCGGTGAGGCGGCGGAAATTGTTAGGGTCCGCGAGTACATTTCCGGGCAGGTCTTCAAGCTTGAAGTGATCTCGGACCGGGTGGAAGGTGGAGCGCACAATGGATAATACCTGGGATATTCTGCGGCTGGAGCTGTTTCCCGCTATGTGGGACACCTTGATCATGATCTTCATCTCAATGGCCGCTTCGCTGATCTTCGGGCTGCTTATTGGGCTGGTGCTCTATTTATCTTCGAGCCGGCTGTTCTTTCCGAACCGTGTGCTTAACGCAATCATGGGTGTAGTGGTTAATATCATCCGCTCCATCCCGTTCGTTATTTTGCTTGTGCTGCTAATTCCCGTAACCAAGGTGATTGCCGGAACCAGTATTGGCCCGGTGGCTGCTTCCGTTCCGCTGGCTTTTGCGTCTATCGCTTTTTTTGCCCGACTGGTCGAAGGAGCTTTCAGCGAAGTGGACAAGGGAGTGCTTGAAGCGGCGATTGCCACAGGTGCGGGGCTTGGTCTCATTCTACGGAAGGTGCTGTTCGTGGAGGCGATGCCCGGCCTTATCCGGGCGACAACCGTAACGGTCATCAGCCTGATCGGTTATTCGGCAATGGCGGGACTCGTAGGCGGCGGCGGGATCGGCGATTTGGCGATCCAATACGGCTATTACCGTTATGAGACGGGAGTCATGTTCGCGACGGTAATTCTGTTGATTCTCATCGTCCAGGGAGCGCAGTTCGTTGGCGACTGGACGGCGCGTATTTTTACGAGAAAGTAGCTCATGTGGCATAACATATTTAGTGCCGGCGGCGCCGGTAATTTGCATCCCTTGGAATGGATCGGATAGACCTTGTGGTTTAGACGATCTGCTCAAGGGGTGTTTTTATTTATGAAAATGTGGGGAGATAAGCTGTTCCTCAGTGGGACTTGAACATACAATCAGTTGGAGGAGAAGGATTGAAGGTATAAATCTGGAATAATATGCTTATCGGGCAAAATGTATGCGGTGTATCGCAATCAGGCGTATCTCAATCAAATGATAATAATCAATAAGATGGTAGGAGGACACTATGGAGGATTTAACCGATTATTTGCCAAGACATAAGCATGATTTCGAGAGAGTAGATGTTTTGAAGAATACAGACAAATCAATAGTAATCGCACTGATTCCGCAACTGCTGATTTGGCTTCAGGACAGCAATTGGCCAATCTCCAGAGATATTGCCAGTTCATGAAACTGCTAAAGAAATATTGGAGATAATGGAAAAGCGGTTAAAATAACATAAATGCTGCTAAGCGGTAGGTAAATGAGAGGAGATAACCAATGCCAAGCGAAAAAAACTTTACCCCCATTTTTGACCAACTGAAAAAAATCTTGAAAGAATATGAGCCCGAGATGGTTGTAAAGACGGACTCATCCGAGCAATATTATTTGGATACACACAAGATCAATCCCGTTAATAAGAAAATAATCTTCTTCGCCGCAACGATCATCAAGAAAAACTACGTCAGTTTCTATCTGATGCCTATTTACTCGTATCCGGAGCTATTGAACGAGATTCCGGATTCTTTGCGGAAACGGATGCAGGGGAAATCCTGTTTTAATTTTAAAGTGCCGGATGATGATTTATTTCAGGAATTGAAAATATTGACGAACAAAGGGTATCAGAAATATAAAGAAATGAATTTGATCTAACCTTTTGGGTAGTAACTACCATTAAAGTGCGTTCTTTTTTACTTGAACAAGGGGATGTATAATTTTCACAGGAAAGGAGGGACATGACTGAGCATATGTTTCTCGTGGTCAAGCCTTTCACCAGAGTTGATTCGACTATCGTGAACGATGTCTGGAGTACGGTTCATTCCTTCGATGCTTGTTGGTTAGCATGACCCCATTGGCCCATAAGCTGGAGGATGGGAATCAGGGTTTTGCCCTTCTCGGTTAACGAATATTCGACTTTGGGTGGTACTTGCTGGTATACTTTCCGGTTGATTAGCAAGGACGCCTCCAGATCTTTCAGCTGCTGGCTCAGCATCTTGTGGGTGATGCCAGCTATATCCTTTTTAATCTGTCCGTATCTCAGAACATCGTGTTCGAACAGAAGGCCGAGTATGAGCCATTTCCACTTCCCGCCTACAACGGATAAAGTATACGCGATCGAGTGTCCGCATACTTCTTTGGGTTCGTCTGCCATCTATACTTTCCTTTCTTACTATATGTTATAAAAATGCCTATACAGCTAATACCAATCATAAGGTCTTCAAGGTAGAAATTCAACATAATAAATGGAGGAGATCGTATGCACACCGCTGCAGCTTACAAGCCCACACCTGCCGAATTCCTGGTGATTGGGGCTACTGGAACACAAGGAGGAGCAGTGGCCCGGCAATTGCTGGCTCATAATCACCGCGTCAGGTTCCTGACACGCTCACCAGAGTCACCTGCGGCGCGTCAGTTGATTGAAGCGGGGGCCCAAGCGGTTTCGGGAGATTTGGGTGAACCGTCCTCGCTCGAGTCGGCATTATCTGGGGTTAACGGTATTTTTTAGATGTCGCCGCTTGATGGCAGAGGCCCGGATTCGGAGAAGTTGTATGCATCAGTATTAGTGAACGAGGCGATTAGGGCGAGCGTGAGCCAATTCGTGCATGCATCCGTTGCCGGCATTGAGCGCACACCGAATCGCGATGCACCTGAGACACTGGTCAAATATTGGAACGATAAATGGGAGATCGAAGAGATTGTACGAAGTGCTGGCTTTGGGTCATGGACGATTTTACGTCCGACATGGGTTATGGAAAATTTGGCCCAGCCGGCAGCACAGTTCATGTTCCCCCAGCTGAAGAGAGGAGAAATATATACAGTACTGAAGGCCGACAAGCGCCTTGACATGGTTGCGGCAGACGATATCGGCGCATTTGCTCGTGCTGCACTGGAAGATCCGGTTCGATTCAACGGTAAAAACATCGACATCGCCGGCGATTCGATTACCATGAACGAGGTTGCCATTAGTTTAAGCAGGGTTTTGGGCAAACAAGTCAGGTCTGTTTTTCTCCACCCATCTGAAGCTGTGGTGCAAGGATTGCATCCTAACGTTGTCAATTCGCAGGATTACAGAAATAAGGTCGGATTTCAAGTCGATATAGAGGAATTACGTCAGTACGGCATACCGTTGACATCGTTCGAAACATGGGCGCAGAGAAACAGCCTCAAAATTGAAGTGGAATGAAATTGATTTGACAGCAGTTCACGGCAATTTATATGTAGTCACTCTTCTGAACACGATTCTTCTCAATATGAATCCGGGAATTTTTGAGACAAGCTTCATGCTGCCTGGAAAAATAACCGGTACGTTCTCCATTAGCTTCATGACAGCCGTCTCTGCTACCAGTTGTGGCGGCATCAATGAGGTCTTCTTATTCTCGTTACCGGCATGATGAAAGAAATTCGTATCCGTGTCGCCTGGGCATAAACAGCTTATCTTGAGCTTCGTATGTCTCATTTCATACCGCAGCGCTTCGGTGAAGGACAGCACAAACGCCTTAGTTGCTCCGTAGACGCTATAGTACGGCAATGGATATAAGGCAGCCATGCTTGCCACATTCAGGATAGAGCCTTTCGAAACTGTCATGAGGTCTGGCAGGAAATAATGGGTGAGCTTCACGAGTGCATGGATATTCAATTCGATCATCTTGATCTGCTCATCGATATCAAGGTGGTCGAACTCTCCAAACATCCCGGCTCCCGCGTTGTTCACTAAGGTGTCGACGGTGATATTTCGCGCTTTACACCATTCATAAATGGACCTGGGAGTTTCCTTGTCCGATAAATCGCAGCTAAACCATAACACCCTAATTGGATAACGCTCCATCAACCGGATAGATACTTCCTCCAACAGCTGCTGCCTTCTTGCAACCAAAACTAAATGTGCCCCGCGCTTAGCAAAAGCTTCAGCCAATTCAATTCCGATCCCGCTGCTTGCCCCAGTAATCAATGTAAAAGTATCGCAACGATTCTCCGCATCCATTTGACATTCTCCTAACGTATGAAATTCATTCAGATCATACAATAGGAGAAGGGTTCTTTCTTTAACATTTGTTAAGTTTATTCAACTTACTTCTAATTCTGCTTAGCGAGACTTGAGAAATGCCAAGATACGAAGCAATATAGCCAAGGTTGATCCGTTCCTCAATATGCGGGTGACGCCTAAGTAAATGAACATATCTCTCGGAGGCCGTCTCCAATTGGAAGCTGCGCTCACGCTCTTCTTTATAGATTAGAGCTTGTTCTTGTATCTTCTTGATCAGCTTTAGCCAGAACAAACTATCGTTGGTCAATTGTTCGAACGAACAATAATCCGCACAGAGCAGCAGGCAGTCCTCCAAGGCTTCGATATAATAATGTGATTCTTGCCCTAGAAGCAGTGCCGAGTACGAAATGACTGAGCCTTCAAAACAAAAATATTTAGTCACGTCGTTGCTTTTACCATCCACATAGTAGCATCGCAACAAGCCTGATACATTATAGGCCAGTTTATTTGGGATATCTCCTTCTTTGAGAAAAAGCTCCTTTTTACTAAGGCGTGCCGGCTTGAAAATGTCCATGGCATTTCTTTTTTCTGCTTCTGGAATTGTTGTGGACATGAGTTCTTCCATGGAATTGAATAAGGATTCATACCAACTAATTTTCATGTGAGTGTCCTGCCTTATAAGAATTTGAATCAATGTACTCTGTATTATGACCTTGCAGCCATGGTAGGCACTGTTAGAAAGAATACAATAGACTGTTGATGTTCAAGCCCGAAAGGAATAGATTATGGAGTACAAGGATGGACTATACAAATTCAAGGATGATGATAATGAAAACATTCGCCGTCATTACAGATATTCATGGCAATAGTCCTGCTCTACGAGCAGTGTTAGAGGACATATCCAACAAGGAGATCGATCATATATTTTGTCTGGGAGATATGGTCGGGATCGGGCCGGATTCAAATCAGGTGCTTGAAATGTTGACGGAACAGAAGAATATCTCTTTTGTTATAGGGAATCATGATTTGGCTGTAATCTCAGCATACAGGGATGAGGAACCGCCAATGGGTCATGAGAATGAACGAGTGCATCATAAATGGTTGGCAGAGAGAATTAATCCCCAATATATCGACTTTATGAGCAAGCAGCCGAGACAATTATGCCTTATGGAGAGCGACCACAAACTTTATTTTGTTCACTATCATTTGGATGAAGATCAGTATTTTGTCCCGATCGATAAGGAACCTACTGCCGAGAAGTTGGATCACATTTATTCAGCCACTGATTACGACCTTGTCAGCTTTGGACACCATCATATCATTCACAACTTTAAGTCGGATGCTAGAGCTTATTTTAACCCAGGATCATTGGGATGTTATCATAAACCCTTCGCAAGATATGGAATTATTAGAGTGAGTAATGAAGGAATTCGTGAAGAGCTTATGGAAATACCGTATAACAATCGGGAATTCTTAAGATCGTATGAACAGTTAAAAGTGCCTGATAGAGAGTTTATTTTGAAGGTGTTCCATGGGGGGCAAGTGTGAGTGCAGCGTATGGTGGTGTTTCACAGAAACGTATCCTGAAAGGTTTATAGATGATGATTATGAACATCGATGGGAATTCAAAGAGGATATATTGCAACTCAGAAGTAAGAGTAGAAAAAAGATAATAGATCTGGGTTGGTATCCTGAATTCAGTGCAGATGGTCAGTATAAACTGTTATTAGTTGATACTAGTGAAGAGGATGAAGAAGGTTCATTTTGTTGGAATGTAATATTCGAATTCGAATCGAAAAGTATTGAAGATATAAGAATGAAAATTGAAGAGCTATTACAATTATAAAAAGAATTTTTTGCGGGTAGATGGAGTATATTTGTAAGATGTATATATTTGAGAATTAGAATCTTATTCTGCTGTCGATTGAATGATAGCTGTATTTGTTTTTGGTTGATTCTTATTTACCTTTTGAGGCCATTTACGCCAGACAATAAAAAGGAGTGCAAGGGAAGAGATAACCAAAATAGTTACTAACCGGAGTTCATAATTGCTAATTGGCCCTCCAAACATTAAACCAAAATTAATTTGAGTATTCGGATACATTGGGGTAATATAACTGATTGTCTTGAACAGATCAGGCATCATTTGCAAAGGCATTGTTCCACCGCCAGCGATTGTCTGTGCAAGCATCAAGAAGATGTTGATGAAGATACCATTTTGCCCAAGCAATAGTGAAAATACTAAGGTAAATTGGAAAGCTGTTATCTGCATAAAAACCTGCTGTAAATATAAGATCAACAACTTTTGAAGGCCTATGGAAATCAGGATTCTTGCCATAATTATGCCAAACAATGGGGTAAGAACGGATATAACGCAGCCTGCGGCTTCTATATAGAAAAATGCTTTTATTTTACCGACAATCGGAATAAACGCCAAAAAGATATTCATGAATACGATCGCAACTACCATTGAGGAAGCATATGTTCCAATTGATAAGAAAGAAGGCGCCATAATGTAATCCATGCTCTGTGGTGCTGTATGGGGATAAACATTTTTCTGCACAACTGAATTCTGCAGCTGCGCAGTAATGGCCTGCTGCTGCTCGCTGTTAACGTTCATAGAACCTAGTATTTCAGCAAGTTTTTTCTGGCTAATTGCCTTGTTAAAGTTATCTGTAATTGATTCTGCGACCGCTGTCATGGTTGTTGTGGTTGTCATCGTATTGGATTGGTTAATATAAAAATCAAATTCAGATTTTCCCCTTGCCAGATTAGAAATAAAGTTTGGTGGAATTACAATAATCATTTGAGTAGAGCGGTTGTCTAATGCTTCTTTGCTTTGTTCCAAACTTTGTCCGGTCGTAATTTGTTTAAAAGGAAGATTAGCAGTCAGTTCTTGTTGAATGGCTTCGCCCGGTGAACCATCCAGATTTACGACATTAACACTGAGTTCATCTACACCTCCGGGTAAAACATGGTATCCATAAATATATAATCCTACCATTGCAGTTTGATAAAAAATGGCAAGTATTACGGCATAGAGCACCCCTTTATTTTTTAAAAATTTTGCGAGATTCATTGACTATCATCCTTTCTTAAACCTTTCTTCTACATCATCAATTTCAATGTCATGGCTTTTAAAGTAAATTCGCAAAGCCTTGATAAGGAAATTTTCGATAGGCTTTTTTACATCTTCAACTTCGTCCGGCCAGTTCTGTATATCTTGCCCTACATAGATTAACGATTTTAGTAGTTTAACGTCACCTTCTGTAAATTGGTTGGCCATACTCCACCAGCGTTTTGCAAGTTCCTGACCATCTTCACCAGCCGGATCAGCATTAGTTTCGTATAATTGTTCCAAGCGGTTGAATATATCTTTAACATAATCCATGTTATCTGGTGCTCCAATTAATTGAAGGGCGTAATTTTTTAGTTGGTCGTCATCAAAATAACGAACCGCAAACGTATAGGGATTTCCACGTTTCATGGATTCCAGAATCATAATTACACGATCAATATTGATATCTTCATCGTTTAAAGTTTCTGCAATCGCAGCGTCCAACATTTTTACAGTGTGATTTAAGTTCTCGATTTGTTCGATAAGCACTTTTCTCTGTTGAAAGAACATCTTTTTGAAGTCGGGAGCTGTTTTTAAAGCCAATATTTTATCTTTAATTTCTTCTAAAGTGAAACCAAATGATTTCAAGAAAAGTATTTGTTCTAAGCGCATCAAATTTTCACGCGTGTATCTTCTTCTGCCACCTTCTGTTACTAAGGGTTTCAAAAGATTTTGTTCATCATAATATTGCAGAGTCCTCACAGAAACCCCTACCATATTTGCTAATTCACCTGTTGAAAACAGCTGTTCTTTTTGCTCCATAATAATTGACCTCATATCTATATTGATCTTTAATACTGATGTTGGCTTAATTCTAAAACATCACGCCACGTGACATGCAAGGGGTTATAATAAATTTTTTGAAATATTTATGTAGGCTTTATTGATGAGCTCATGATTAAGACGGTATCAATATAAAAATACTAAAGGGGACTTATGCTATGGCACACGTAAAGGCAAACAACATACAAATTGAATATGAAATTTTTGGGAATAGAACTAATCCTACAATAGTGCTTATTGCAGGAAATGGTGCTCAGCTAAATTTTTGGGAACCAGATTTTTGTGAAATGCTTGCAAAGAATAACTTACAAGTTATACGCTTTGATAACCGCGATGCGGGTTTGTCTACAAAATTCGATGCGGCTGGAATTCCTGATATGAAAAGAATATACGAGGCAGCACAAGAGGGAAAACCAATTAAGACAGCATATACATTGGAAGATATGGCTGACGATGTGGCTGGTTTGCTCGATGCGCTGGAAATAAAGAAGGCTCACATCTGTGGTGCTTCTATGGGAGGCACGATTGCTCAGGTTTTTGCCTATAGGCATCCTTCGCGTATATGTAGTTTAATTTCTATTATGTCATCTACAGGTAATCCGAATAATCCGCAAATATCACCAGAAACATTGGCGATTGTTACGGCAACACCTCCAACTGGACGGGATGCATACATTGATTATACTTTACGTATGTGGAAAAATATTTGGAGTAAGGGTTTTCCTTTTGAAGAAGAACGTGCAAGGCGGTATTGTGAAGAAAGCTATGATCGTTCTTATTATCCACAAGGAGCTGTACGCCAAAATGCAGCGTTGGTCGCTAATGGGGATAGGAGGCAACAGCTTTCATTATTAACCAATCCAACACTGGTGATTCATGGAACTGCAGATGTATTGTTTCCTGTTGAAGCAGGAAAAGATACAGCACGCACAATACCTAATGCTAAATTACTTTTGATCGAAGGAATGGGACATGATATGCCTAAGGGAACATGGAACTGCATAGTCGAAGCTATTGCTGGTCAGGTAAACATGTCGAATTGATTTTGGAAATATAGATACAGCACACGAACCTTCTGTAGAGTCAGCAAAAACAAACAATGTTAATTCGACATTGCATTCTGATTACCGTACTCCAACTGAGAATAGGGTCACTCCGCATAATTCGTTGGAAGCTCCTATTATCGACGAAGAAAAAACGCCCGTTCAACTCCTTCCGATTTATAAGGAA
>RCUO01000177.1_pt1 | contig 40195 bp, 39 predicted proteins | sample 2166161 | NCBI WGS metagenome assembly RCUO01 (sample SAMN09932617, study PRJNA488358) | compost metagenome | feature: garden; material: soil; isolation source: compost soil in cyclohexanecarbonitrile-enriched culture | place: Germany: Experimental Botanical Garden Goettingen | collected 2016-01-27
GGGTGGGTCCGGTTGCGGGGGTGTCCGCGGCATGGATGCCGCGGCCAAGCCCCCAGGGACGGGTTCACGGCGTCCCCCGCAACCGGACCCACCCCGCCATCCCACAGGAACCCGGCTTTTGCCGTTGCCGTCGCCGTTGCCTTGGCCTCGGCGGGTGCAGGGCGCAGCCCTGCCGGCAAACCCTCCTTGACCGCAGCGGCCCGGGACCCGGAGAATTACGAGATTAATTCTCATTTGCTGTTGCGCAGGATGCGGGCGGCAGCCTCGACGGCCCTCGATCCCGATGTTCAAGAACGTCCTGTTCCAACTGCACTGGCTGCTGGGCATCAGCGCGGGTGCCATCCTGGCCGTGATGGGCCTGAGCGGTGCGGTCCTGTCGTTCGAGGATGAGCTGCTGCGTGCGGCCAACCCCGGTTTCGCCGCGATCGCCGAACACCATGCCGACAACCAGCAACCGCTCGCGTTGAGTGAACTGGTGCCGCTGCTGCAGGCGGGCAGCGAGCGGCCGCTGCAGCGTCTGCGGGTGGATGCCAGCGGCCAGCGACCGTCTGTCGCACGCTTTGCCGGTGGCAAGGACCACTGGGTGTATTTCGACCCCTACAGCGGTGAGCGCTTCAGCGCGCTGCGCGGACAGGCTTTCTTCGATTTCGTCGAGGACCTGCACCGCCATATGGTTGCCGGCGAGCGCGGCTCGTGGATCACCGGCAGCTGTGCGATCGCCTTGCTGTTCTTCACCCTGTCCGGGTTGTACCTGCGCTGGCCACGTCGCTGGTGGCAGTGGCGCAGCTGGTTGGCCGTGGAGTGGGCACGCACGGGCCGCGGCTTCCTGTGGAGCCTGCATTCGGTGATCGGTACCTGGGTGCTGCTGATCTACCTGATGAGCGCGCTGACCGGGTTGTGGTGGTCGTTCGACTGGTACCGCAACGGGCTGACCCAGCTGCTGGGTGTCGCGCCCCCCGCCAAACACAGACTCGCCACGGATCTGTCCCTGGATCTGCACAATGTCGAGGCCACGCTGTATGCGCTGCCCGGTGTGCGCCAGGGCTTCATCGACCTGCGCCTGCCGGAGAAGCCCGGCCAAGCACTCAATGTGCGGGTGATGTCGGCGGATCCCGCGCAGCGCGGCGGCCACCATGATCGTGCGCACGACCTGCTGCAGCTCGACCCGGCCACCGGCGCGGTTCTCGAGGCTCGTCCGTACGCACGCCAGGGTGCCGGCGGCCAGCTCACCACCAGCATGTTCGCCCTGCACTCGGGCAGCTTCTTCGGCATGCCCGGGCGCATCGTGGTGATGCTCAGCAGCCTGGGCATGTGCCTGTTCTTCATCACCGGCTGGCTGTTGTACCTGGACCGCCGTCGCGGCCAGCGCGCCGCGCGCGCACTGCGGCAGACCGTTCCGGAAGCAACACCCCACGCCGCAGGCACACCGTGGCTGGTGGTGCATGCCAGCCAGAGCGGCCTCGCCGAACAATTGGCCTGGCGTGCGGCAGCACAGCTGCAGGCGGCCGGCCACGGGGTGCAGGTACTGCCGCTCGCGCGCGTGACTGCCGCGCAGCTGCAAGCCACCACACAGGCGCTGTTCGTGCTCAGCACCTTTGGTGATGGCGAGCCCCCGGACAACGCACGGCGCAGCGCGCGCCAACTGCTGGCACAGATGCCGGACCTTTCCGGGCTGCGTTACGGCATGCTCGCGCTGGGCGACCATCAGTACGATCAATTCTGCGGATTCGGCTTGCAGGTGGACGACTGGCTGGCCCGCGCGGGCGCGCAGCCGTTGTTCGCACGCATCGACGTCGATGCTGCTTCGGTGGTGGCGCTGCGGCAGTGGCAGCTGCAGCTGACTGGGCTGACCGGCATCGACACCGATGACAGCGTGTTGCCAACGGCCACGGTGATGCACGACTGGCGTCTGCTCGGCCGCACCCTGCTCAACGCCGGCAGCGTCGGTGGCCAGATATGGAAGATTCGCCTGGCACCGCCGGCTGATGTCGATTGGCAGGCCGGCGACATCCTGCATATCGCACCACGCCACGATGCGGGGCATGTGCACACTCTGCTGCGGGCGCATGGCCTGGATCCCTTGCAACCGGTACTGATCGACGGTAAGACGAAAACGCTGCTGGACCTGGCCAGCGAGCGGGTGCTGCCCGAACCCGGCAGTGCAGTGCAGGTGCAGGATGCAGGCCTGTGGTTGTCAGGCCTGCCAACACTGCCCGGGCGTGAATACTCCATCGCCTCATGCGCCGCCGATGGCGAGGTGGAACTGGTGGTCCGGCTGGTCCACAACGCAGCAGGTCGCGCGGGGCTGGGCTCGGGCTGGTTGGCGCTGCATGCGCCGTTGGAGGGTGGGATTGCGGCCCGCGTGCATCGCAACCCGGGCTTCCATCGGCAGCCAGGCACGCCGATGGTACTGATCGGCAACGGCACCGGCATCGCAGGCCTGCGCAGCCTGCTGCGCGAAGCTGCGCATCACGGTGAGCACGGTCATTGGCTGCTGTTCGGCGAGCGCCAGCGCGCGCACGACTTCCTGTTCGCCGAGGAAATCATCCGATGGCGGGCTGACGCACACCTGCTGCGGTTGGATCAGGCGTACTCGCGTGATATCGACGATGGCAGCTACGTGCAGCATCGCCTGCGCGCTGCGGCGGATGAACTGCACACGTGGCTGGCACGCGGTGCAGTGATCCATGTATGTGGCTCACTGCATGGCATGGCCGAAGGCGTGGACCAGGTGCTGCGCGAGGCACTGGGCGATGAAGCGGTGGAACTGCTGCTGGAAAGCGGACGTTACCGGCGCGACGTGTATTGAGTCCGTTCGCCGGGCACGGCCCGGCGCTACCCGTCATGGGTTTCAACGGTAGCGCCGGGCCATGCCCGGCGAAGGCGATCAGGCCATCACGCCGCCGCCCGCGCCCGGCGCTCGGGCTGTAGTCGGAACGCTGCCACCGCTTCGGCCAGCGCCTGCACCTGGGCCTGCATCTGCGCGGTCGATGCGCCAGCCTCTTCCACCAGGCTCGCATTGCGCTGCGTGCTGGCCTCCATCTGCACGACCGTCTGGTTCACTTGGGCGATGCCCGCATGCTGTTCATGCGAGGCACTGCGGATACCCGCCAGCAACCCGGCCAACTGCTGCACGCTGCTGACGATCTCGTCCATCGTGGTGCCCGCCTGCTCGGCCTGCGTACTGCCCTGGCCTACCCGTGCCACCGAGTCCTCAATCAGTCCCTTGATCTGCTTGGCCGCATCCGCGCTGCGCTGGGCCAGCAAGCGCACTTCGGCCGCCACCACCGCAAAGCTGCGACCCTGCTCGCCTGCACGCGCCGCCTCCACTGCCGCGTTGAGGGCCAGGATATTGGTCTGGAACGCGATGCCATCGATCAGCTGGATGATGTCGCCGATGCGCCGCGACGACGCGCTGATGCCCTGCATGGTGGCCACCACCTGGCCGACCGCAGTGCCGCCACGCTCGGCAACCTTGGCGGCGTCGCGCACCAGTCCGTCAGCACGCCCCGCGGCGTCGGCATTGCGGCCAACGGTGTCAGTCAGTTCATGCATCGATGCCGCGGTTTCCTCCAGGTTGGCCGCCTGTTGCTCGGTGCGCTGGGAAAGATCGTGATGGCCAGCAACGATCTCGCCCACGCCCACATCCAGGCGCACAGTGGCCTGCTGGATACGGGTGACGATGTGGCCCAGCTGCGCGACAGTGGCATTGGCATCGTCACGCATGCGGGCGAACACGCCCTGCAGGTCGCCCTCCATGCGCACGCTCAAGTCACCGCGTGCCAGTGCGGCCAGCAGCGCCTGCAGGTCGCCCAGGTTGGTCTCGAAGGTGGACAGCAGGCGATTGATGCTGGTCGACAGCGTGCGTACGAAACCCTGCTTGCCCTCCAGCGCGATGCGACCCTGCAGTTCGCCATGCGCTGCCGCATCAACCAGCGCCGCCACTTCGGTTTCCAGCAGCGTTTCCAGCGCGCGGCTGCGCCATTCCACCGCGACACCAAGGAAGTGCTCGTCCTCGACGATGGCATTGGCGATCAACTGGTAGCGGGTACCGGCGTGGCCGATCTCACGCTCTTCGCGCTGACGGACACCGATCAGTCCCGCCAGCGCCGGATGCAGGCGGACCGCGTCGCTGCCGAGCAATGTCTCTGCGGGAAGCGCCAGCAGCTGCAGCAACGCCGGGTTGGCGTACGCCACCTGCCCTTCCGCATCAACCACCATCAAGCCGGTCTGGGCACTGTCCAGCGCCTGCCGCACGCGCGTGTTGCCGCGTGCCACCGCGCGTTCGGTCTCGGTGCGCGCACGCAGGCGCTGCTGCATGTCGACCAGGCGCTGCGCGAGCTGGCCGATCTCATCATTGGCGTTGTGCACGCGCAGCGTGGTGTCGAGCCGGTCATCCGCGATATCGCCTGCAAAGCGCAGGGTGTCCTGGATCGGTCGACGCACCGCGCGCACCACCAGTACCAGGCTGGTGATCAGCACGCCGGCCACCAGCAGCAGGGTAGCCACGAACAGCACGCTGGCCATCCTTGCACCCGATCGCTGGCGCAGTTGTGCCTGTTCCAGTGCTGCAACCTGGGCCTGCTGGAAGGCGGCCAATGCCGGGCCCACGGCCGCCGCGGTCTCCAGCAGCGACTGCGCCTCCACGTCCAGGCCGACGCGCGCGGCGGTATAGCCCAGCAATGCAGCCTGGTAGGCCTCCATGCCATTGCGTACGCGTTCCTGCACGTCGGCGGGCAGGCCGGCCAACGCCAGGTCGAAGGGCAGCTTTTCTTCGCTGGCACGATCGGCGTGGGTGGAATCGCCATCGAGCAGCAGCAACGCTTCCTGACGACGCATCCGCTGCACATGCAGGGACAGCGCTGGGCGCTCCAGCGCATCCACCTGCGTCTGCAGTGCGTCGGCAGCCTGCTGCAGCTGTGCGGCCAGACCAGCGTCGCCGCGACCCATCTCATCCACGCGCTCGAACAACGCGGCGATGCCCTGTGAGAATGCGTCGACAGCCTCGGTCATCGCCTGCAGCACCTTGCGCCGGCCCGCGTCCATCGGCATGCCACGCAACGCCTGCAGGTCCTGCTTCAACATCTGTTGCGTGGCCAGCAACTGGCTGCGGTCCGCATCATCGAAACTGCGCGCATACTGGGTCTGCAGGCGCCGGGCCTCGGCCACCCGGGCTGCCAGCGAAGCGACGCGGTCACTGCCGTGCTGGTAGCTGGCCTGGTCGCGGGCCGACTGCGTACTCGCATGGCTGGTCCAGGCGTGGACGGCGGCGATGGCTACCAGGCCCAGGCTGCAGACCAGCAACGTCGCCTTGAGCTTGTCGGCAACGCTGAGCCGATGTGGCTGCAGCCAGCGCAGCAGGCCAGGGAAACGGGAACGCAACCCGACAACGCGGCTACGCAGGGACCGAAGGTGGGGAACGACGGCCGACATGACAGACTCCAGGCGGAAGGACGCACCTGTATCGACCGGTTGCAGAAGAACTTTAGCGCCGGACTGAATCGTGCGGCGGGCAGTAGCCAGTCGTCGCTGTTGTACCGACCGCAGGCGACGAGGGGATGACACCGGCGCGGCACACTTGACCTCAACCCCGGTTGCGGTAGCACAGTGGAGCCCCCGCCCGTGGTGCCTGCCATGTCCATCGACGTCCCCCGTTACCTGCAGCGCCTGCAACTGGATGCCCCGCCACCGCTCACCCTGGCCGGACTGACCCTGCTGCAGCAGCGTCACAACGCCGTGCTGCCGTTCGAGACCCTGACCAGCCTGCTGCGCGACGCGGTCGCCATCGACCTGGACAGCGTCCAGCACAAGCTGCTGCACGCGCAGCGCGGTGGGTACTGCTTCGAGCTCAATGGCGCGTTCCTGGCCCTGCTGCAGGCCCTGGGTTTCGATGCGCGACCACTGAGCGCGCGGGTGCTGCTGTCGGCTGCAGAGGGCGAGCTGACCGCGCGTACGCACCTGCTGCTGCGGGTGCATCTGCTGGGCGAGGACTGGCTGGTCGATACCGGCTTCGGCAGCCTGACCCCGACCGTGCCACTGCGCCTGCATGAGACCGCAGTCCAGGACACACCGCATGAGCGCTACCGCGTGCAGCGGCTGGAGGATGGCGACTACATGCTCGCCTCTGAGGCCGGTGACGACTGGCGGCCGCTGTACCGTTTCGACCTGCAGCCACCGGCGCCGATCGATAACGAAGTGGGCAACTGGTACGTGTGTACGCATCCGCAGTCGAGCTTCCCTGGCCAACTGCGTGCATCATTGACCGGACCGGATTGGCGACGCACCATCGGCAGCGGCAACTACGCCGAATATCGCCCGGGCCATGTGCCGGCCAAGCGCCCGCTGCGTGATGTACAGGACGTGCGCGAGGTGCTGCAGCAGGGCTTCGGCATGCGCCTTCCGGACGATCCGCGATTGGATCCGGCCATCGCCGACTGGCTGCAGCGATCGCGCGCCGCGTCCGCGTAGCGCCACGCAATGTTCGGCTGCTGACCTCGGCGGCTATGGGGTGACGGGCGCCTGCAGGGCGATCCGGTTGCCCTCGCTGTCGCGGATCTCGGCCACCCGCCAGTCACCGGCCACGTCCGGGCCAAAGCACAGCACCGCGCCCGCCTGAAGGGCACGCTGCAGGCTGTCATCCAGATCGTCCACGCCCAGGTAGATGCGCGGGCCCTGCTGCGACGGCAGGTAGTCCGCGCCGTGCACCAGCGCCATGCTGGCCCCCCGTCCCTATCGTTGAAGGGCAGGTACGCCATACGACAGTCATGCACGGTGATCGGCGTATCGAGGTCCACCTGCAGCCATTGCCGGTAGAACGCCATGGCACGGTCCAGGTCGGCAACGGGAACTTCAACGTGCAGGATGGGATGCTCTGCACAGCACACGATACGGCCACAGGTGGCATGCTGGGCAGCCCGACACCGAGCTGGAACCGCGCATGTCCCTGGCCCATCACCGCCACGCGTTGGCCCCGCTCGGCTACCTGCGCGTTGCCATCAACCTCGGCAACCCGGTGCTGGCCCAGGGCGATGCCGATGCACCACGCGGGCCATCGGTGGAACTGGCCACCGCGCTGGCACAGCGGCTGGGTGTGCAGCCCCGCTTCAGTTGCCACGACTCGGCCGCATCGGTGGTGGCAGCGGCGAGCGACGATGCGTGGGACCTGGCCTTCCTGGCGGTGGACCCGGCGCGCGCCGACCGCATTGCCTTCAGCGCGCCCTATGTGGAGATCGAAGGCACCTATCTGGTGCGCGATGACAGTTCGGCACGACGGGTGGCAGACCTTGATCGCGACGGGCTGCGCATCGCAGTGGGCCGCGGCGCCGCCTACGATCTGTTCCTCAGCCGTGAGCTGCGTCAGGCCACGATTGAACGCGCCGATACTTCGGCCGCCGCCATCGCACTTTTCGACCAGCAGCGGCTGGATGCAGCGGCCGGCGTACGCCAACCCCTGCAGGCCTGGGCACAGGCACACCCCGGCCCAGGCGATCAAGGCCGGGCCGCTGCTGGGCGAGGCCTTCGCACGCGCCGGGCAGGCGGTCACGCTGCTGCGCTGACGCGCACGCCACAGCATCGCGCCTGCGCGACGGGCGCTACCCCGCGTCTGCGGCCTGCATGTGCCGCACGTGCTCGGCGGCCTGCGCGTGCAGCCATTCGCGGAAGGCCAGGAAGCCACGGTGGCGTATCGAGCGCTGCGGGTACACCAGCCAATGCGGCCATGCGGTTTTCAGGCGCAGGTCCGACAACGCGACCAGCTGGCCGGAATCCAGCAGCAGCCGCGCCCGCGTGACCCGTCCCAGCGCAACACCAACGCCATCCAGCGCCGCGCGATGGTGGGCCTCGGAATCATCCAGCACCGCCACGTACCGCGCCGGTGGGCGCTGCCCGATCAGCGCGAACCATGCGCCCCACGCACCGTCGGGGTCTCCCAGCAGCGGCCACTGCGCCAACGGTACGTGGCCGACGCCGCCCATGCGCTCGATCAGTGCCGGGCTGGCCATCGGCAGCAGCCATTCGTCGAACAATGGTTCAACCACCAGCCCCGGCCATTGTCCGCTGCCCAGCCGCAGCGCCGCATCGAACTGCAGTTGCCTGTCGAAGTCGATCAATCGTTCGCTCGATTGCAGATTGATTTCGATCTGTGGATGCGCCGCCACGAAATTGCCCAGCCGTGGCACCAGCCATGCGCTGGCCATCGACGGCACGGCACTGAGGGTGAGCACATGCTCGGGTCGCGCGGCGTAGGGCTGGAAGGCGTCGTTGATCGCATCCAGATGGGGCCCGACCTGCTCCAGCAGCCGCTGTCCTTCCAGGGTCAAGGCCACACCGCGTGCCTGCCGGATCAGCAGCGGCTGGCCCAGGCGTTCCTCGAGCTGTCGCATCTGATGGCTGAGCGCACTGACCGTCAGGTTCATCGATGCGGCGGCGCGGGACAGGTTGCCCAGTCGTGCGGCAGCGACAAAGCCCTGCAGGGCATGCAGCGGTGGGCGGGACATAAGCCTTGAATTCCTCTCAAGTCGAACTTGCGGAAATGTCGCTTTTTGCACCCCCATGCTGCCCGTATCGTGCATTTCACTCAAGTGGAGGCACGATCATGAACATCTTCAGCGGTCTGTTGTTCCTGCAGGGTCACGTGACCAACGTTGCCTTGGCCCAGCGCCTGGCCGAACCCGTTCCCGCGCCCGATGGGCGCCGGGCAGCGCGGCCGGCCAACGTCCCGGCCACCTCCGGAAGTGTCACCAGCCGCGCTGCAGGTGCTCCGGCAACCACGGCTCCGGATCGATAGCGAGCGCGCGATACGCATCGATGGCTTCGCGCAGTGCGGCCACACCGACCGGCGTGCGCAGGCTTTCCTCTTCCGGCACCTGCGCTGCGGCCCAGTCATGCAGCCGGTCCAGACGCTGGGTCATCGCCGCCCGCAGCCACGGCCGCAGCGGATACGTGTGATAGCCCTGCTGTGCCAGCGCGTGCACAGCCTCGGCCAATGCGGCGTTGGCCCCGCGCACCCATTCGGTGCGCCCACCGGCCTTGTCCTGCACCGTCATCGGTGCCGGCGCACGATGCAGCTTGAAGGGCCGGCGCAACTGCAGTTCCAGGTCACGCGCATCCCGCTCCGATTCGGCCTCGACCAGCGCACCCGCTTCCAGATCGAAGAACTCGAACCAGCGCCGATGCAGCGCGCTGATCCGGCCCAGCGGATCGCGCGAGAATCCAATCTTCGCGTAGTCTTCCCAGGCACAGGGAAAGACGTAGGCGAACACGCGGCCATCGATGCGGATATCGGAGTCCATCGGCGCACGATGACGATGCCCGCATGTGCGGAACGTGCAGGCGTCGTGCAGGCGGGTGCCCGGCCGGTCAACGTCGCTGCAGCGCTTCCTGTATCGCGGCGGCCACATCGGTGTTGTCGATGTAGCTGCCGTCGTTCAAGCACACATGCTGGCGATAACCTTGGTCGATGCCGCGCACGCGTTTGCCCAGCAGTTCGGCGCCGTTGCCCTTGGCCCACAGTGGCACCAGGCCGTTTGAATGGTTGCCGGTAGGGCGGAAGCTCATGCCCGGCATGCGCCCCCGGCCATGGTTGCGTACCGGCTCGAAGGCCACCTGCTGTGCGTCCGGGCCCATCGGCATGCTGTTGTCGTGGTCGGTGGTGACAATCAGCAGGTTGCGCTCCCAGCCACCGTTCTCCTCGATCCACGCCATGACCGCCGACACGGCATCGTTGAACTCGACGGTCTCTTCGATCAGACGGCCAAACTGCGGCTGCCCGGTGCAGGCGCCGTAGTGCCATTCAGTGCCGCAGGCGCTGGTGTGCGCTGCCCAGTCGGTGGCACCGCCTTCAATCATCAGGAAAAGGCCCTTACTGGAGCGCTGCTGCAGGAACTGCAGCGCGCCGCGGGTCATCGTCGCCAGGTCCGGCACGCTGTCGATCTTCTTCACTCCCGATGGTGCGCTCGCGTCTTCACCCAGCACCTGCAGCTGGCGCGCCTGCTGCAGGGTGTTGGCCACGCGCGGTACACCGATCAGCGGCCGGTCGGAGGGCATCAGGCCCTGCGCCAGTGCAACGAACTCGGCCTTGCTGCGGATCAACCGCCACGGCCCCGATGGATTTCCGGCAATGGCCGTGCCCGCCTCAAGCTGCTGCCAATCCTGCTGCGACACCCACTCCCACGGGTTCCCGCAGCCCTCGGCCACCGGGCTCTGCGGCCCGTCGACGCAGGCTCGTCCATTGACGCTGTAGCCGGGGCCGCCGGCACCCATCACAAGATCCATGTGGCCCTGGGCCAACATCTGGTGGGCAATCTGGTGATAGCTGTTGCGTGATTCGGCCTGCGCAGCGAAGGCAGCCGGCGTGGCATGCGCGAACGGCACCGAGGTCACCACGCCGGTGGCCATGCCCAGGCGTTTGGCACGCAGGGTGTTGAACTCCACCGGTACACCGTCATTGTCGACGTTGATGGCGTTGTTGTAGGTCTTCACTCCCGAGGACAGCGCCGTGCCGGCCGCCGCGCTGTCGGTGGCTACCGCAGCCAGATACTGATACCCAGCGAAGGGCAGATCCGCCGCAGGCACGGGCGTGGCGTCCCATGCCTTCTGCGCGTCGTAGCCGAGAGTCTGCGCCGCATCGTGCGTAGGCTGGCTGCTGGCGTTGAGCGGGAACGTTGTCACCGCCAGCCGCTGCGGGAAGTCGGCATAGGGGGCGCCCTCGCGGCTGCCGTATTGCCAGTAGGCGGCGGCGTCCCAGGTACCCCAGCCGGCGCCATCATTGATCATCACGATGACGTTGTGCGGCCGTCCCTGCGTCGGTTCCGGCCTGTCGGTGCGTACCTCGTGGTGGCAACCGGCGATGGCAACCAGCGCGGTGAGGAAGGCCGGTCGCAACCAGCGCCCCAGGATCGTTTCTTTCATCAGCAGTTCCGGCAGGAAGGAGGTGATCCGGCTTTAGTTGCTACGTTATATCATGTCAATATTTCAGAAACAGTCATCCAGCGCGGGCGCGCGCCGTTACGCTGTCGCCGTATGCAGTCCATGACTTCTTCCCGTTCCCCTGTTTCATCGATCACGATCGATGCTCTCTCCCTCGAGATCCTCCAGCAGCAGCACGCCGAGCTGCGACGACCGCCGGCCTCGCTGACCAAGCTGATGACGGCCTACACCGCGTATGACCTGCTCGCGCAGTCGGGCGGTTCGTGGTCGGACACGATCGCCATCGATCCGCGCGACGTACACGACGTGGCCGACGATGAAACGCGGATGGGCCTGGTGCCCGGCGAACGCATCGCCCTCGGCAGACTGCTGGAGGGCCTGATGGTGGTTTCCGGCAACGATGCCGCGCTCGCGCTGGCCCGTCACCTGGCTGGATCGCAGGCGGCGTTCGCGCAGCACATGAACAACCACGCGCGGGCGCTGGGCCTGCACGATACGCACTTCATCTCCGCGTCCGGCATCACTACCCCGGGCCATCTGTCGACTGCACGCGACATGGCGATGCTGGCCGCCCACCTGCTTGCCCGCTACCCCGTCCTGCTTGCGATTACCGCACAGCGCAGCTTCGCGCACCGCACCCTGCACAAGGCGAACCAGAACGCCCTGCTCGGCGAAAACGGTGTGGATGGCTTGAAGACCGGTTACACCCAAGCTGCAGGTTTCTGCCTGGCGGCCACCGCCCGTCGCAGGTGCGCTGGGCACGCCCTGCCACTGCGCCTGATCAACGTGGTGCTGGGCGCTGATTCCCGTGCGTCGCGCGATGAGCAGGTGCGGGCGCAGCTTGATGCAGGCTTTGCCCTTGCCGCGGCGGCCGAGGCCCAGCGTGTGTGACGGGCAGACCGGGCAGACACCACAGGCGATGCGCTCTATAGTCCAGCGCCCGAAGGAGTATCCATCGATGGATCGACGTCTCTTGTGCTGGATGCTTGCGCTGTTCTGCACGTTCGCCGCTGCACTCACCCATGCCGGCGAACTCACTCCTGCCGAGACCGACGCGCTGCAAAAGGATGTGCAATCGCTGCTGTCCACGTTCGCCCGCGGCGATACCGATGCCATGATTGCGCGCACGCATCCCAGCGTGAAGCGGTTTGCCGGCGGCGATGCGGCCTATGCGAAGGCCGCACGCGATGCGATGAAGACACTCGACGACATCGGCGTGAAGGTCATCAGCGATGATGTCGGTGAACCGACCCGCACCTATGCTGCCGGCGACGAGGAAGTCTGCTTCGTGCCACGGACCACGGTGTTCACCGTCGACGCGCAGACGGTGAGAAGCCACGCCTTCATGGTCGCCATCCGGCCGGTGGGCGGTACGCAGTGGCGCTACATCGATGGTGCCGCGATGCAGGCGATGCCCGAGCTGCTGCGACAGCTGTTGCCGGACCTGCAGCCTGACGTGCAACTGCCCCCGGTCAGCGTCGAGCAACTCCAGGTCGCTCCGCGCACATGATTCAGGTGCTGCGCTTGACGATGGCGACGATCACGCGCTCCAGCTCGGCCTCGGCGGCCGCATGTTCCACCGCCCCGGCCGCCACCGCTTCAGACAGGGTTTCGGCGGCACCGAGGATGGCCCAGAGGCCGGTGGCCGGTACGACCTCTCCCGCTGCGAACGGGCCCAGCCACTGCGCGCACTTGTCGATGAAATCCTGCTGATAGCAACGGCGCACCGCACGCAGCTCCGGTGCCCCCGCCAGCGCAGCAAGGATGTCCTGGATCTCGCTGCCCTGCGACAGCACGCAATCGATATAGCCGGAGGCGATGGCATGCGCGCGATCCTTCAGCCGCGCCTTCGCGCTGCCGATGCGCTCATCGAAGACCACGGTCTGCCTCTGGTCGTAGTCGGCATACAGCGCGGCCAGCAAGCCGTTGCGGGTTTCGAAGTGGTCGTAGGCCAGCGGTTTGGCAACACCTGCCGCCTCCGCCAAACGCCCCAGCGTCAGCGCATCGGTGCCTTCTTCGCCGACCAGCGCCCACGCCACGTCCAGCAGCTGGCGGGCACGCTGTTCGCGGGTCAGGCGGCGACGGGGCTCGGGCACGGCAGGGCTGGAAGACAAGGGTGATCGTCAGGGCGCAGGGGCTCCGATCTTACGTCCGATGTCCACCGCCGTCTGCAGATGCGTTTCGGCCATCCCGCTGTCGGCATCCAGCAGCAGCGTGGATGACAGCACCGGCGCTCCGCAGTAATCGAAGATGCCCTGGTCGATCTGGGTCTTCATCGCCTCGCCATAGCCACGCCGGTCGATCATCTGCTGGCCGGCGCCGCCCAGACCCACCAGATGCACCTGCAGCCGCTGCAGCTTCTTTTCCACCTTGCCATCGGCACCTTCGTCATAGGCCCAGCCCTGGGTGAACACGCGATCAATCCAGCCCTTCAGCAGCGCCGGGAACGACCACCAGTAGAGCGGGTAGACCAGCACGAGCGTGTCGGCCGCATCCAGCCGCGCGTGCTCGGCGGCCACATCGGCCGGCAGCGTGGTGGTCCTGCGGAAGAACGCGTGGTCCCGCGCGTTGAAGCGTGGATCGAATCCTTCAGCCATCAGATCCACGCTGGTGACCGTGTTGCCGGCATTGGCGTTGACGATGGCCTCGCCGATACGTGCCGCTACGGCGTGGGTAAGCGAGGATGGTTCGGGGTGGGCGACAACGATATGGGTGTGCATGAGGGGGCTCTTGATCTCGTTAGTTACCAATAGTAACTATTGGGCATGCGGGCAACAGCACCACCGATAGGACGCTGTCGCGCGGCTCATGTGAGGCCCCTGCATGCGCGGGCGCCCCTGTCCTCCATGCAGCGTTCACCGAACCTGCTCCGGACTGCAACGGACGCCCACGTAAGGTCACCGCTCTCCTCCAACAAAGGTGTCGACGCATGGCCATCAAGACCGCAGAAGACCTGTTCATCCACGAACTGTCCGATATCTACAGCGCCGAGAAGCAGCTCACCAAGGCGCTGCCACGCCTGGCACGCGCTGCCGAAAACCCTGAACTCGCCGCCGCGTTCGAGACCCATCTGGAAGAAACCCGGGGCCAGATCGAGCGTATCGACCAGGTTGTCGAGGTGCTGGGCATCCGCCTCAAGCGCATCAAGTGCGCGGCAATGGAAGGCCTGGTAGAGGAAGGAAAGGAAGTGATCGATACCATCGACGAAGGGCCGGTGCGCGATGCCGCCTTGATCGGTGGTGCACAGAAGGTCGAGCACTACGAGATCGCTTCCTACGGCACCATCGCCGCCCTGGCCAAGCAGCTGGGCTACAAGGAAGCGCTGCCGCTGCTGCTGGAAACGTTGGAGGAAGAAAAGGCCACTGACGAGAAACTGACGTTGCTGGCCAAGAGCGGCGGTAACGCACGGGCTGCTCAGGCCGCCTGATTCCCTGGCAGACGCATAGCCGATGCCGCCAGGGAGGGCGGCCACGGCCAGCAGCAGAACACGCAGATCACAGTTGCGCCTTCGCGCCGAAAGCACACCAGGCAGCCATGGCCTTGATGCTGGAAAGCAGAAACTTTACGCACCACCGCAGCATTCGCACGACAACACACCATGCAAAGCAGCAATGAACGACCCACGCCGCTACCGCGCCTGCTCCTTGTGGAAGACCAGCTCGATCTGGCTGATCTGATGGAACAGGCCCTGACCGACGAAGGCAATGAGATCGCCCACGCCAACAGTGTCTTCGAGGCATTGGGCATGCTCGACAGTGGCCACTTCGATGGCGCTGTGCTGGACGTGGAACTTCGTGACGGCGTGGTGTTTCCCGTTGCCGATCGGCTGCTCGAGCTCGGCATCCCCTACCTTTTCGCTTCGGCGGTATACGACCAGCTGGTGCCGGTCAGGCATCGTCGTGCGCCGTTCCTGGCCAAGCCGTTCCATGTGCAGGGACTGCAGCGCGCGGTACGCGAAGCGCTCGGCAGGATGCCGCCCTCGCCGGCACCGCCCCACTAGCCCGCACGCGCTTACGGCTTGAACAGCCCGTTGAGCTCGGCACCTGACGGGGTGCCCGGCAGTGCGTCGAATGATCCGCTGCCGAGCATCTGCTCCGATGCCCTGAGGAAGCCTGCCCACGCACTGCGGGCCAGCGCACCGCCGACACTGACCCGGCGCACGCCGAGGCCCGCCGCCTGCTGCAGCGTCATCTGCCCGGGCGAACCGATCAGCAGGTTGACCGGTTTGCCAGCGGCCGCACTCACCACGGCGCGGATCTGCTCTGCGCTGCGGATGCCAGGCGCATACAGGCAATCCGCACCCGCCTGCGCATAGGCGCGGATGCGGGCCAATGTATCGTCCAGATCGGGGCGCCCGACAAAGAAGTTTTCCGCGCGCCCCACCAGCATCACGTCATGCCCGCTGTCATCGATGGCACGACGCGCAGCCTGGAGCCGGGCTACGCTATCTTCGATGCTGCGCAGCGGATGCTCTGCATCGCCGGTGGAATCCTCGATCGACAGGCCGGCCACGCCGGTGTCGATCGCCATCGACACACTCTCGTGCACCGCCTCCGGGCTGCTGCCGAAACCATCTTCGAAGTCGGCGTTCACCGGCAGATCGGTCGCCGTCACCATCATCCTCAGATGGGCGAGGATCTCATTGCGACCCATCGCCCCGTCAGGCTGCCCGTGGGCCCAGGCATGGCCGGAGCTGGTGGTGGCCAGTGCCTGCGCACCCAGCCGCGCCAGCGCGACGGCACTGCCAACATCCCATGGGTTGGGCAGCAGGAAGCAACCGGATGCATGAAGTGCCCTGAAGGCAGCCCGGCGGTTCTGGATCGCGTCGACACTCATCACGGACTCCTGGTTCATACGCCTTCCCACGCTGCCAACAGGGCAACGGTCACTTGGCAGCGGGCTTCACGGCGCCGCCGCCCGGTGCCGCTGTCGTCTGCACCTTCAGCCCCTGCAACACCGCCTTGTCCAACTTCGCCGCCACGCCAACACTGCGCCCGGCAAGGTTGGCCACCTGGTACTGCACCGCTACACCCAGCACCTGGGTCGCCTCGGACAACGTCAACCCATAGGCCTGGCGCAGCCACTGCAGCATGCCCGAGGTCGCAATGCGCAGCGCATCATCACTGGAACCGCCCTGGCCCAGGGTCATGATCTGCGTTGCCGATTCCACCCGCGGCGTTGCGATCGCATGCTGCTTCAGCAGCTCGACCTTCACCTCCACATCGAGCGACGTCTCCAGCGCCCACTGCGTGGTTTCGCCATCGCCCTGCAACGCATGGCCATCACCCAGGTACATCAGCGCGCCGGGCTGCTGCACGGGCAGGTAGACCGTATTGCCTTCGACCACGGCGTTGAAATCCATGTTGCCGCCGAAATCGGCGGTATCGCCGGTGGAGAAGGGTGGATAGCCGAAGCCGGGCGCCAGCGCCAGGCCGCCGAGCATCGGCTTCACCGACACTTCGAAATGCCGCAGGCCACCACTTGCGCCCTGCGGACGGGCGACGCCCCTGCTGCGGTCCAGTTGCCAGCGCACGGGCTTGCCCAGCCCGCTGGCTTCGGCGGCCACCCGCGGTGTCTTCAAGCGTCCCACCAGGCCATCCAGGCTGTCGGCATGGTCGCGGTTGAGCTTCAGCGAGGTCAGCGTGATCGCCAGCGTATCGCCCGGTTCGGCACCGACCACGAAGAACGGCCCCACCTGCGGATTGCCGAACAGCGCACGGGTAACGCCGTTCTCGTCCACGCCGCCAGAATCCAGCGTGCGGGTCTGCACCGAGTCTCCCGGCCAGATCACCAGCACCGGCGCGCGGTCGGCGCTGAACGTATTGGAATAGTCGGTCGGCGTGAACACATGGCGTTGCGGTGCGGTCGAGGCCCGCGCCGGTACTTTCCAGGCACTGAAGGCGTGGACGGCACGCGCGTCGCGGTTGTTGGTGTCCGGCTGATCGCTCTGTCCCTGCATCCGCGCACCGTCAATGCGCCCATCGAACTGGTAGCGCTGGCCCTGGCTGTCCGTTGCGGTGAACACCATCTGTCCGGCGCTCAGCGTGCCGGTGACCGGGTCGGCATCCAGCCGACCGGCGATACGCCCGCCCTGCACGTCCAGATGCAGGGTCTGGTAGTTCCTGTTGCCCCACAGGTCGGTGGCAACGATCCATTGTTCGGCAGCCAGCGCATTCAAAGGCAGCATTGCCAGCAGAAGTGCGGGCAATCGCAGGTAGATAGGCAAGGCGGGCATCCGTGAACGCCGACATGGCGGGTAGGCGCAGTGTAGGAATGCCATGGCAACCTCCGCAGTGTCGAACGTAATGCGGCCCGGCGGTGGCGGCCCGGCATGGGGGATGGTCGGCACGCGCAATTTCCACTATCTATCTATAGAAAGTCTTCCTATAGAAAGTCTTCCCGCGCCCGTCCACCACGCAACCACGCGGACGAAGGCATTTTTCAAACAATTGTTTTAAACGCCACTAATTTCGCCGAACTGGACAGCATCCTCAGCTTCCGCCAGACTGCCGCCCTTTCCCGTCAATCGGATCCCATGGCGAAGCTGCTGGTCCTGCATGGCCCCAACCTCAACCTGCTCGGCACCCGCGAGCCGGAGGTCTACGGCCACACCACGCTGGCGGACATCGACCAGGCGCTGGTCGCCCAGGCCGCTGCCGCAGGTCATGCGCTGGAGAGCCTGCAGTCCAACGCCGAGCACGTGCTGGTGGATCGTGTGCAGGCCGCGCGCAACGACGGAACCGCCTTCATCCTGGTCAACCCGGCCGCCTTCACGCATACCTCGGTTGCCCTGCGCGATGCGCTGGCGGCGGTGGCGGTGCCGTTCATCGAGATCCACCTGTCCAACCCGCACACCCGCGAGCCCTTCCGCCAGCACAGTTATTTCAGCGACAAGGCGGTTGGCGTGGTGTGTGGCTTCGGTGCCGACAGCTACCGCTATGCGATGGACGCGGCATTGGCACGCGTGCAGGCTGCCGCCGCGTCATGAGCCTGTCGCGCGTCCTCGCCAGCGTTGTGCTGTGGGCCGGCCTGTGCGGCGCTGCCGCCGCGTCCGACCGTGAGGCCGAAGGCATCGACTGTGCGCATCCGACCACCACGATGGAGAGCGACCTGTGCGCCTCGGACGTGGCAGCGGCCGCCGACGTCGAACTCAATGCCGTCTACGCCCAGGCACGCAGGCAGCTGCGCACGCCGGCCAACGGCGGCAGCTGCAGCTACTGCGGCAACGCCGAACAGGAACTGGTGCTGGCCCAGCGCGCATGGATGCAGCTGCGCGACCACGACTGCCAGGCGGTGTACGCCCTCAATTCCGACGGCACTGCGCGCAACGGCGCGCAGATGCGCTGCCTGATCACCCTCGCGCGCGACCGCACCCGGCAGCTGCGCGACTTCTACGAACTGCTTTGACCCGAGCGCAACGCGCTTCCCACCACACTGACATCAAAGAGCAAAGAGGCCACCATGGATCTCCGCAAAATCAAGAAGCTGATCGACCTGCTGGAAGAGTCGAACCTGGCTGAAATCGAAATCAAGGAAGGCGAAGAGTCGGTGCGCCTGTCGCGCGCTCCGGTGTCCGGCTACGGCATGATGCAGGCCCAGCCGCAGATGATGATGGCCGCCCCGGTCGCCGCCCAGCCGGCTACCCCGGCAATGCCGATGCAGTCGCCGACCGAAGCCTCCACCGGCGGCACCGCCAAGCCGGGCAACGCACTGCCGGAAGGCCACGTGCTGCGCTCGCCGATGGTCGGCACCTTCTACGCCTCGTCCGCTCCGGACAAGCCGGCGTTCGTCAGCGTGGGCCAGCAGGTCAAGGCCGGCGAGACCCTGGCCATCATCGAAGCGATGAAGATGTTCAACCCGATCGAAGCCGATGCGTCGGGCACCATCGTCGCCATCCTCGGCGAGAACGGCCAGCCGGTGGAATTCGACCAGCCGCTGTTCGTGATCGGCTAAGGGGCGGCTGCCATGCTCGACAAAGTCGTCATCGCCAACCGAGGGGAAATCGCGCTGCGCATCCTGCGCGCGTGCAATACCTTGGGCATCCGCACGGTGGCCGTGCACTCCACGGTCGACCGCAACCTCAAGCACGTGGCCATGGCCGATGAATCGGTCTGCATCGGTCCGGCGCCGTCGGCGGAAAGCTACCTCAACATCCCGGCATTGATCGCTGCGGCCGAGGTCACCGACGCCCAGGCCATCCACCCGGGGTATGGCTTCCTGTCCGAGAACGCCAACTTCGCCGAGCGCGTGGAAGAGTCCGGCTTCATCTTCATCGGCCCGAAGGCAGACACCATCCGCCTGATGGGCGACAAGGTCGAAGCGATCCGCGCCATGAAGTCCGCCGGCGTGCCGTGCGTACCCGGCTCGGGCGGCCCGCTGGGCGACGACATCGTCGCCAACACCAAGATCGCCCGCGAGATCGGCTATCCGGTCATCATCAAGGCGGCCGGTGGCGGCGGTGGCCGTGGCATGCGCGTGGTGCACGCCGAAGCCTCGCTGAAGACCTCCATCGAGACCACCAAGAGCGAGGCCAAGGCCGCGTTCGGCAATGGCGAGGTCTACATGGAAAAGTTCCTGGAGAATCCGCGCCACGTGGAGATCCAGGTGCTGGCCGACGGCCAGGGCAATGCCATCCACCTCGGCGAGCGCGACTGCTCGATGCAGCGTCGTCACCAGAAGGTGGTCGAGGAAGCGCCGGCACCGGGCATCACCACCGAGCAGCGCGAGCAGATCGGCAAGGTGTGCGTGGAAGCCTGCATCCGTATCGGTTACCGCGGCGCCGGCACCTTCGAGTTCCTGTACGAAGACGGCCGCTTCTACTTCATCGAAATGAACACCCGCATCCAGGTGGAGCATCCGGTCACCGAGATGGTCACCGGCATCGACCTGGTCGCCGAACAGCTGAAGATCGCTGCCGGCCAGAAGCTGTCGATCAAGCAGAGCGACGTGGTGCTGACCGGTCATGCGATCGAATGCCGCATCAACGCCGAAGACGCCGAGACCTTCGTGCCGAGCCCGGGCACCATCACCGGCTTCCACGCACCGGGCGGTCCCGGCGTGCGCGTCGATACCCACATCTACAGTGGCTACCGCGTGCCGTCGAACTACGACTCGATGATCGGCAAGCTGATCGTGCACGGTCCGGACCGCGAGACCGCCATCGCCCGCATGCGGGTGGCGCTGAGCGAGATGGTGGTCGATGGCATCAAGACCAACATCGCCCTGCAGCAGCGCATCATGCGCGACAAGGGCTTCCAGGCCGGTGGCCAGAACATCCACTATCTGGAAAAGCGCCTTGCCGAGCGCAAGAGCAAGCCGATCGCGTTGACCTGATCGGCAGCTGCTGTCGCTGCACACGAAAAGGGCGGGGATTTCCCCGCCCTTTTCTGTTTACCGTCCGGTAGCGCCGGGCCATGCCCTGCGATAAGGCAACCCAGCGCACTGCCGCCGGGCATGGCCCGGCGTTACCTTCAACGCTTGTCGGCCACTTCCGCGGGAATCTGCGAGTTCGCCAACGGACGCACGCCGTTCGGCGAGGTCGGATCGACGATCACCATGGTCTCGCTGGAGCCATCCGGCCACACCACCTGGAAGGTGCTGCCGGCCGGCAACGACGAGAACGGCACGCCGCTCTGCGCGCGGTAAACGGCGGCAACCTGGCTGGCACCTGCACGGCGCACGTCTTCCTGTGTCTTCACCGAGGTCAGCTCCACTTTCGACAGACGCCGGTAGCGGTCCTCGTAGGTGTCGATCATCAGCAGGCCTACCGCACCGGCCGAATACGCCACGAACAACACCACCCAGAACCAGAACTTGGCCCCATGCAGGAATCGACGGTAGTTCATCGTCCGTCCCTCGTTCCAATCAATCGCTTGATCCATTCCTTCATTTTCCCCGCACCTTGCCGCGAAACCGCGGCGTCATACACAAAATCACGGAAGTCCTGCGTTCCATCCGGCGAACAGATCCCTCCATTCGCACAAAAACTGTTGACCAGCACACTGTCGGCTCCACAGGGAAGACCGAGTTCGCAGGCCGCAACCCGCCATGCCAGTTCACTGAGCTGTTCTCCGGCGACCATGCCGACGAGCGCCTTGTCGCCGGCCGCGCGCAGGCCCATGCCCGGCGCGATGGCCATATAGGCTTCCGGATCGCGCGAGGTACGCACGCGCTCGACCAGATCACGACGGTACTGCTCGTTGTCGTGCAGCGGCTCACCTTCGGCAAACAGCGCCGCTTCGGCAGCGAGGTTGCCCTGCTGGGCCGCACGACGACGCTCGCCGAGCACCAGCGCCGGCCCCAGCTTGTCGCCGGGTACGAAGCCGCCGCAGCGCTGCGCCACCCGCTCGCGCGCCTCCACCATCTCCGGTGCAGCACTCAGGCCAAGGCCGGACAGCACGTTGTTGTCCAGGCGGTAGCCACCCGGATCAACGGCGTACTGCGCGCAGTAGTCATAGACCCGGCTGAGCATCCAGCGCGCCTCATGGTTGCCCTGGTCAGCCTGCACGCGCAGGCGCTGCGCGTAGGCGTACAGATCGGTGGCACCTTCGATGTCGGCGCGGATATCCAGCGGCAGGCCCGAAGGCAGCGCGGTACCACGTTCAAAAGCCGCGAGGCGGCGTGCCAGGGCTTCCGGCATCACCGGTGCCAGCGTCCCCTGCGCATCGCCGGCCTGGACAGCCAGCGGCACATCGACGCGCGCGTCCATGTCCCGGCTGTGGCCATTGGCCCGATAACCGGCCACGCCCAGCACGGCCACGGCCGGCAGGACGAGCAACCAGGTTTTCAGGGTCGGGGCGAAAGCCATCGGCAACGGTCGGTGGTACGGCGCACAGGAAAGCGCCGAGTTTAGCAAGGCCCGTGAGGCCTGTCTGAATCGGCTTCGTTCATCTCAGACGATACGGAGACGCCCTGATGGTCTAGCATGGCCCCCTTTCCCGCGATTGCCCTCACCGCCATGCCGTTCCTGGAACTGACCCTGCGTTGCACCGAAGCCACCCAGCCCCGCTATGAGAATGCGCTGGAGGACATCGGCGCGCTGGCGGTGACCCTGCTGGATGCCGAAGCCGATACCAGCAACGAGCAGGCCATCCTGGAGCCCGGCGTGGGCGAGACCCCGCTGTGGGACACCCTGGTGCTCAGCGCGCTGTTCCCGGCCGACAGCAACGCCCTGCTGCTGCTGGCCGCGCTGGAAGCCTTCGACCCGGAGCTGGACTGGAGCAACGGCAGCTTCCGCGCCGTGGAAGACGAAGACTGGGAGCGCGCGTGGCTGGACCAGTTCCAGCCGATGGACTTCGGCAGCCGCACCTGGATCGTGCCGTGGAACCATGAGCTGCCGGAGGCCGCGCAGGCCGCCGATGCCGCCATCGTGCGCCTCGACCCGGGCCTGGCCTTCGGCTCGGGCACCCACCCGACCACCGCGCTGTGCCTGCGCTGGCTGGACCAGTTGGCCGTCGATGGCCAGCTGCAGGGTCAGCGCGTGCTCGACTTCGGCTGTGGCTCGGGCATTCTCGCCCTGGCCGCGTTGAAGCTCGGTGCCGCCCAGGCCATCGGCGTGGACAACGACCCGCAGGCACTGATCGCCACCGCCGACAATGCCGAACGCAACGGCGAACAGGCCCGCATGCAGGTGTACCTGCCGCAGGACGAACCGGTCGCCACCTATCCGATCGTGGTCGCCAACATCCTGGCCTCCGCGCTGGATGCACTGGCCGAACTGCTGGCCACCCGTGTCGCCACCGGTGGTCGTATCGCCCTGTCGGGCATCCTGCATGGCCAGGAAGGCGAACTGCTGCAGCGCTATGCGGCGTGGTTCGACGACCTGCAGGCCACCCAGGATGGCGACTGGATGCGTATCACCGGCGTACGCCGCGCCTGATCGTGGTTGAATGACCGCTGGATCCGAGCCCGCGCCCTGAGCATGTCCGAGCCGAACCCACCGCGCCGTCCCCTGGCGACGTTCCTGCGCACCGCGCAGGAACGCGATGCCACGCCTGAAGCCACCGGACCGCGCGACCCGGTGGCGACCGATGCAGCGCCGGTGATCGACGACATCGGCCCGGCAACGGACATCGTGGCGGCAACAGAAGCAGAATCGCTGGTTGCCGATGATCCGATCATCGAACCGGCCTTCACTGCCACACCCGGCATCGTTGCCACCGCCGCCGATGCGCCCAGCTTCCTCGGCGTGCGCCCGCGGGCGCAGCCAACCCCTCGCTGGCATTGGCTGCTGGTGGCCGCATTGGCGCTGCTGCTGTTGCTGCAGAGCGTGCTTGCCGATCGTGCACGGCTGGCCGCCGATGCCGCCACCCGGCCGTGGATCGGCGCGCTGTGCAACGTGCTGCGCTGCGAACTGCCGGCCTGGCGCGAGCCCACTGCATTCACCATGACCAGCCGTGAAATCCGCCCGCTGCCGGCCCAGGCGGGCGTCCTGCAGATCCAGGCCAGCATCCGCAACGACGCGCGCTGGCCGCAGGCATGGCCGGATCTGCGCCTGTCGCTGTCCGATGCCGATGGTCGTGTGATCGGCACCGGCGTGTTCACACCGGCGCAGTACCTCGGTGAAAACCCCGGGGCGGCCCCGCTTGAACCGGGTCAAAGCGCACGCATCGCCTTCCGCGTGCAGGAGCCTGCCGCATCCACGGTCGCATTCACCTTCGAGTTCCTTTGACCTTGGTCGGACCGTCCGGCCGTGGCAGGTCGGGCACGCTCGCGCTAGACTGACCGCCATCACCTCATCCGGTCCGGCGCCCCGCGTGCATGGACCAACCAGATCGGGAACCCCCTTGAACGCTGTCCTTTCTCGTCCTGACAACAGTCGTGGCGCTGCCCGGCCACCGCTGCGCGAACACGTGGCCCAGTCCGTGCGCCGTTACCTGCGCGACCTCGATGGATGCGATGCGGACGATGTCTACGAGATCGTGCTGCGCGAGATGGAGATTCCACTGTTCGTGGAAGTGCTCAACCACTGCGAAGGCAACCAGAGCCGCGCGGCAGCGATGCTGGGCATCCACCGCGCCACCCTGCGCAAGAAGCTGAAGGAATACGGCATCAGCGCGTAAGCGCAGCACGCCGGGCATGGCCCGGCGCTACCGGTTCCGGGTCCGCCTGGTTCCAGTAGATCCACGCCATGCGTGGATGGCCCTCCGGCGGAATCAGCCGCCGCCGCCCGCCTTCCAGTAGTAACGCACCACATGGAAGAACACCGGCGCGGCGAAGCACACTGAATCCAGCCGATCGAGCATGCCGCCATGGCCCTCGATCATGTTGCCCCAGTCCTTGATGCCGCGGTCGCGCTTGATCGCCGACATCACCAGGCCGCCCCAGAATCCCATCAGGTTGATCAGCAGCGACAGGCCGAACGCCTGCAGCGGCGTGAACGGGGTGATCCACCAGAGCGCGGCACCCAGCGCGCTGGCACAGAGCACGCCACCCACGAAGCCTTCCACCGTCTTCGACGGCGACAGCTTCGGCGCGATCAGGTGCTTGCCCAGCAGCTTGCCCCAGATGTACTGCAGCACGTCCGACGACTGCACCACGATCACCAGGAAGGCGAACAGCAGCACGTTGCGCGCCGGATCGTAGCCTGGCACGCGCAGGTTCAGCAGCAGCGGCACGTGCGAGATGCAGAACACGCAGATCATCAGGCCCCACTGCACCTTCGACGTGCGCTCCAGGTAGTGGGTGGTATCGCCACCGATGGTGGCCAGGATCGGCAGGAACAGGAACGCGTACACCGGGATCAGCAGCGTGTACATGCCATACCAGTCGATCCACACCAGGTAGTACTGCCACGGCAGCACGATGTAGAACGCGGCCAGCAACGCGTAGTAGTCGCCTGATCGTGTCGGTGCCAGGGTGATGAATTCGCGCAGTGCGAACAGCGAGATGATCGCGAACAGCACGATCACGCCGGCGCGACCGAAGAACAGCGCCAGCCCCACCACGATGGCCATTACCCACCACGCGCGGATGCGCGAAACCAGGTTGGCGATCACTGCGCTGGGCGTGCCGCGCTGGCGCCAGCGCAGGGTTTCGGACACCAGCGTGGCCAGCACCAGCACCGCGCCTACGCCGGCAAACAGCAGGCCGGTCTGCTGGCCCACGCTGCGCGCGGCCAGATCACCGGACATATCGATCATGAAGCTCATGCGCGGCCTCCGTTCGGGGCCAGGGCCAGCAGCGCCTGGCGGCTGCGCGACAGGAACGCCGCCTTGTCCTCATCGGCCTGCAGGCGCAGCGGCGTACCGAACGTCGCCGTGCACAGCAGCGGCAGCGGCAGGAAACGCCCCTTCGGCATCACCCGCTTCAGGTTGTCGATCCATACCGGCACGAACTCCAACTCCGGGCGTTGCCGGGCCAGATGGTAGATGCCGCTCTTGAACGGCAGCAGCGGCTCATCGCCGATGTTGCGCGTGCCTTCCGGAAACAGGATCAACGAACAGCCCTCATCCACCGCGTCACGCAGCACCTGCAGCGGATCCTGATGGCGGTTGCCCGCCTCGCGTTCCACCAGCACGCCATTGAACACCGCGTCGATCAGATAGCGACGCAGACCATCGCGCTGCCAATACTCGGCGGCGGCGACCGGCCTCACCTGGCGCCGCAGCGCCGGCGGCATCGACGACCAGATCAGCACGAAATCACCATGACTGGCGTGGTTGCCGTAGTAGACGCGGTGCTCGCTGGACGGCGCACAGCCGACCCACAGCGCGCGTGCGCCGGTCACTACATGGATGGCCGCACTGCAGGCGCGGGCGATCAGTTCAGCAAACATCGGCACCTCCCATCAGGTCTGCGGCCACAGCACGGCCAGCAGCAGGACAGCGAACTGCAGGAGGGTGGCGGCGTACTGGCGCATCAGCAGGCGACGCATGCCGGTCCAGCGCGTATCCCAGCCACGCGTCGGCGCCTGTGCGTCCAGCCGGCGCAGGCCGGCCGTGTGCAGTGCCTGGTCCACCCGTTGTGCCGCGTCTTCGCCCTGCAGACCTTCCTGCTGCAACAAGCGCAACAGGCTGGCATCCAACTGCACCCGCACCGCGTAGTACGCCTGTACAACGCCTGCAACCAGGCTCAACAGCAGCAGGCCAGCGGCGAACATCGCCAGCCCCGGTTCGATGCCCAGCAGCAACAGCGCCACCAGCAGCAGGCCCAGCGACAACGCGGCAGGCAGGCGTCCCTGCCGCAGCAGCAGATGCATCATCGGCAGATCGGGCACAGCGCTCATGCAACGGTCTCCTGCGCGGCAGCGGCCGCGATCGCCTGTAGATGGACGTCATGCAGCACGATGCCCGGCCGCGCGGCGCGCACGATCGCCACCGCTTCAGCCACATCGCGCGCATGGCCGGTGCGCAGCAACCAGGTCGCCACACTGGCCGCGCTGCGCGAATAGCCCAGTGCACAGCACACCAGCACGGGGCCATGGTCGCGCAGGCGTTCGATGGCGTCCGCCGCCGCACGCAACTGCGCCGCCGATGGCAGCACCAGGTCCAGCATCGGTACGCTGGCATACGCTGCCCCCGGCGCACGACAGGAAAGCTCGGCACAGGTGTCGACCACCCCCACCAGCGGCACCGGCAGTGCAGCACCCGGCAGTCGCCCCAGCCAGACGGTGCCGATGACCGGCACGGGCTGTGGCGCGCGCCGCGTCCACAACCGAGAGTTGATCCACGCCGCACCCAGGTACGGTGCCAGCAGCCAGCGCGCGGCCATCGTCAACCGGCCATCGGTGCGCTTCTGGAACACCGCCGTGCCCAGCCCCGCATAGGCCAGCGACACCAGCAACAACGACACCATCGGCCACAGCAGCCACAACGCGGTGCCGCGCAGCATCACCACCGGCACCAGCAGCAGGCCGGCACCCAGCGCATACAACGCCGCCAGCCGCCAACGTGTCGGGTCGCCCGTGGCCTGCCACGCACGCAGCGGTGGCGTGCCCTGCTCCGGCCACAGCCACACGCACAGCCAGCCGGCCAGCAGCCCGGTGGGAATGTCGATGAAATGATGCTGGAACGTGGTCAGCACCGAAATGCCGATCAGCAGCGCCCACACATGCAGCAGCAGCCGCCAGGCTCCGTGCAGGTACTGCGCGAACTTCACCCACAGCACGATCAACAGCACGATATGCAGCGACGGCGCCTGGTTGAACGGCTTGTCGAAGCCCAGCAGCACGTCGAACAACCAGCCGAACACTCCGCCGATGTCCGGCCGCTCGAAGCTGAAGCGCAGTGGCCACAGCAGGAAGCAGGCCACCGCGATCACCTGCGCACTGAGCAGGCGCAGCGCGTGCCGGTCCAGCTCCAGCCGGCGCCGGCACAGGAAGAACGAAATCGCATAGAACAGGTCGATCGACCAGTACGGCACGATCGTCCACGGTACGAACGGAATCTGCGTCTCCCAGGCGAACGCCATCACCGGCAGTTTGGCGTGGCGGCCAGCCATCCAGTTGGCAAAGCCATAACTGGCAAAGAAGAACGGCCCCAGCAGGGCCAGCCACAGCAGGGCGCGCCGCCACGGACGCGTCTCGCTCGGTGATGCGGTTCCCACCAGCGTCGCCATCACGCGATCCGGCGTGCCAGCGATACGGTGAAGATGCCGAAATCATCGATACGCTGGGCCACCTTCTGGAAGCCGGCCAGGCGCACCAGTTCGTCCATCTCGTGCTGGGTACGGCGGCGCATCACCCATGCCGCGCCACCACGGTGGCTGGTCAACGCACGCGCGATGAACTCCAGCTGCGGATGCCACGGCTGCCCGGTATAGGCCAGGTAACCGCCCACCGGGACGGTCGCGGCGATGCCCTGCAGCGAACGCAGCACCGCATCGTTGTCCGGAAACAGTTCGTACAGGCCGGATACCACCGCCAGCGTCGGCGCCGGGTCCACCGATGCCAGCTGTGCCGGATCGAACGCATCGCCCTGTTCGAAGCGGGCGATGTCGGCCGCGCCGAGGCGCTCGATCAGGGCCTTGCCCTGGGTCACGTTCAGATCGCTGAAATCGCGCAGCACGATGCGGTCGGCACGCTGCTCGCCCTGGCCGAGTGCTTCCAGCACGTAACGGCCATGGCCGGCAGCCACGTCCAGCACGCGCACCGGCGCGCCCTGCCCGCGCAGTCGCTGGGCGGCATCGCGCAGCAGTTCCTGCAGGTGCTTGCCGCGCACGCGGATGCCGCGCCAACCGATCGCATCCAGATAGTTGCGGTCGACCATCCGGCCCAGCGGGCCCTTGCCCCGCGCCTCATCACGGTAGATGTAGTCCAGCGTGCTGCCCGAGTCGAAGCCGGTCTGCAGGCCCAGCGCGATGCCCTCCGACAGCGTGCCGCCGAAACGCAGGCCACCGCGCACCACGCGCCAACGCAGGTCGGCCAGGCTGTTGCGCTCCGGCGGCCACGACAGGATCTCCGATTCTTCGAAGGTCGGGCCGTGCCGATGCGCATCGCGCCGCGACAGTTCCTGCAGCGGTTCGGCAAAGCGCGCCTGGATGAAGCTGCGGACGCGAGCCAGTGCCGGTGCACGGTCGCGCTCGCCCAGGGTGTCGTGGAAGAAGCCCGGCAGGTGCACGCGCTCCTTGATCGGGCTGGACAGGCGTTCGTAGAAACGGTCCTGCGGGCCGCGATGCACCACGAAGTCCGAACCGGACACCAGCAACTGCACCGGCACGCTGATCGCCTGCGCGTCGGCCACGATGCGGTCGGCCGCTTCGTACAGGCCCAGCAGTACGCGCACCGAGATCGGCCGGGTGATCAGCGGATCGGTGCGGTAGCTTTCCACCCGCGCCGGGTCGTGGGTCAGCCACTGCGGCTTGACGTAGCTGTTGACGAAGAAGTTGCCGCGCAGCTTCTGCATCAGCGCCAGCCCTGCGCGTGCGAACGGCACGTACAGCTTCACCTTGAAGGCCGGCGAGGCCATCACCAGTGCGCGCAACCGCGGCGCGTAATCGTGCACCCAGGTGGCGGCAACCACCGCGCCCACGCTTTGTGCGATGACCACAATGTCCTCCACCGCGATGCCATGCTCGGCACCGATGTGGGCGATGAAGCTATCCAGGTCGCGTACCAGCGCCGGGAAGCCCGGTGCGTCGCCGCGCGCGCCGGGCGAGCGGCCATTGCCGCGCGCGTCCCACGCAAAGAAGGCCGTGTCGGGCAGGCCCAGTTCGTCGACCAGATGGGCTACACGGCCGGAGTGTTCATGGCCGCGATGCAGCAGCACGATGGCCTTGGCCGGCGTGGTTGCCGTAGTGCTCGGCCAGTACCGGTAAAACAGCGGTACCTGGTCGAAGCTGTGGAATTCCCGTTCCTGCGCCTGACGCATGCAATCTCCGTATTGGAATGGCGTGTAGCCGTGTTGTGTTTACTGCGGCGAAACCGCCGATTCCTTCAATCCCCGGCGTACGCGGTTGACCATCGTCACCCCGCACAGCACCGCCATCGCAGCGGCCACGCCGCTGACCGTCATCGCACCGCCCCAGCCGAACGCCAGCAGCAGGCCCAGCACACCGATCACGAATGCGCGGTCGCTCTTGCCCATCGGGCCGTCATAGCGGCGACTGGCGCCGACCATCAAGCCCAGCACGCCAGCGTATTCGCTCAGCGCGGCGGCCCAGGCCAGCAGCCACAGTGCCTCCGGGCGCACGCCCGGCACGCTGAGCAGGCTCAGGTACAGCGCCGCGTCGGCGATCACATCGCACAACTCGTTCAGATAAGCGCCCAGCCGCGATTGCTGGCCGAACTCGCGGGCCAGCATGCCGTCGACCGCGTTGAGGGCCATGCGCAGCAGCATCCACAGCGGCAGCGCCAGATACAGCAGCGGCTGCGCGGGGGCGCAGTACCACACTGCGGCAGCCACCAGCAGCGAGACCACAGCGGCAGCCACGGTCACCACGTTGGCGGTGACGCCGATGCGGTACAGGCCGTGTACGGCCGGACGCAGCAGGTCCTGGAAACGTCCTTTCAATGCATAGATCGACACGATCTGAACCCGCTAATCCTTGGCAGTGCGGGCACAGCCTACCCTATCGACAACCGGTTCCGACAAGGGCTGCCGTGTCCAACCTGGTGGGGCGGGCATGGCATCAATCCCTGTCGGGCGTCGAATTTGCCGCCTGCGAGCCCCGCCATCGGCCCCCACCGCCTACAATATCGGCCCCGCTCCGCTGCCGATTGCCCTGTCCCCATGACCGCTGATCTGTTGCCCGTCCGCCGGGCCCTCCTTTCCGTTTCCGACAAGACCGGCCTGGTCGAACTGGCCACCGCGCTGGCTGCACGCGGCGTTGAGCTGCTGTCCACCGGCGGTACCGCCAAGGCGATCCGCGATGCGGGCCTGGCCGTGAAGGACGTGGCCGAGGTCACTGGCTTCCCGGAAATGATGGATGGCCGGGTCAAGACCCTGCATCCGATGGTGCACGGCGGCCTGCTGGGCCGTTCCGGCCTGGATGACGCCGTGATGGCCGAGCACGGCATCGGCGCCATCGATCTGCTGGTGCTGAACCTGTATCCGTTCGAAGCGGTCACCGCCAAGGCCGACTGCACCCTGGCCGATGCGGTGGAGAACATCGACATCGGCGGTCCGGCGATGCTGCGCTCGGCGGCCAAGAACTTCGCCCGCGTGGCGGTGGCTACCGACCCGTCGCAGTACGCCGAACTGCTGGCCTCGCTCGACGCCAACGATGGCCAGCTGTCGGCCGGCACCCGTTTCGCTTTCTCGGTAGCCGCGTTCAACCGCGTCGCCCAGTACGACGCGGCGATCAGCAACTACCTGTCTGCCGTCACCGCCACCGACGCTGCCGTGCCGGCGCGTGCCGAGTACCCGGCGCAGATGAATTCCACCTTCGTGAAGGTGATGGACCTGCGCTACGGCGAGAACCCGCACCAGAGTGGCGCGTTCTACCGCGACCTGCATCCGGTGCCGGGCACGCTGGCCACCTTCCAGCAGCTGCAGGGCAAGGAACTGAGCTACAACAACCTGGCCGATGCCGATGCGGCATGGGAATGCGTGCGCCAGTTCGATGCGCCGGCCTGTGTCATCGTCAAGCATGCCAACCCGTGCGGCGTGGCCGTTGGTGCCGGCAATGGCGATGCCTACGAACTGGCCTATGCCACCGACCCGACCAGCGCTTTCGGCGGCATCATCGCCTTCAACAAGCCGCTCGACGCTGCGACTGCGCAGGTGATCCTCGACCGCCAGTTCGTGGAAGTACTGATCGCCCCGGATTACGAACCGGCCGCGCTGGAATACGCGCAGAAGAAGGCCAACGTGCGCGTGCTGCGCATCCCGCACGGCGATGGCCTCAACAACTTCGACAACAAGCGTGTGGGCTCCGGCCTGCTGCTGCAGTCGTCGGACAACCGCGGCATGACCCGCGACGAACTGAAGGTGGTCAGCACGCTGGCGCCGACCGACAAGCAGTTCACCGACCTGCTGTTCGCCTGGAAGGTCGCCAAGTTCGTGAAGTCCAACGCGATCGTCTATGCCAAGGACAACCGCACCATCGGTGTGGGTGCCGGCCAGATGAGCCGTGTGTATTCCGCGCGCATCGCCGGCATCAAGGCGGCCGATGCGAACCTGGTGGTCGAGGGTTCGGTGATGGCCTCCGATGCGTTCTTCCCGTTCCGCGATGGCATCGACGCTGCAGCCGCGGCCGGCATCAAGGCGGTGATCCAGCCGGGCGGTTCGATGCGCGACGCGGAAGTCATCGCCGCCGCCGACGAGCACGGCCTGGCCATGGTGTTCACCGGCGTTCGCCACTTCCGCCACTGATTATCGGAGCGACACGGATGTCTGCAGTCTCCTTGAAACCGCTCGCCGTGCTCGCCTTCATTGGCACCACCCTGCTGGCCGGCTGCAAGCCGGCCGCCGAACCCGCATCTGCCCCGCAGGCAGATGCGGCAAAGGCCGCCCCCAGCGCACCGGCCGCCCATGTCAGCCGCACCGCGCAGCTGCAGTCATTCCTGACCGGGCGCTACGGCAAGGACGCCAAGCTGTCGGGGGAGTGGCGCGGCACCTGGACCCAGGAAGGCCAAACCCGTCCCGTGGACTGGCAGGTCTGCGCGGAGCAGCCGGTGGTGACCGGCGACAGCTGGCAGCAGCTGCTGGCAGTGTGCGGTGCGCTGGCCGATGGCGCGCACATCGACCCGGGAACCATCGACTTCTTCGTGCTGCATCCCAAGGGCGAAGGCTTCGAAGTCGTGAGCGAACTGACCGGCGCGCGCTTCGGCAGTGGCGGTCAGCCCGGCAGCGCCAGCATCATCCGCGCTGGCAGCGATTTCTACGGCTTCCGCGTCGAAGATGGCTGGTTCGGCCAGGGCTTCTCGCTGCTCTCGCAGTCACTGATCCTGCCGGGGCCAAAGGGACTGGTCGCCACCGGCAACGTGCGCAGCCACATCGACAACGACGCCCAGTACGAATGCGAGAACGTCGACTCGGCCGCCGACCCCGACACTGCCGAGGACTGCCGCACCCGTCGCTTCAGCATCGACTTCGCGCTGCGCTTCGATGACAGCGATCGCAACGCGCGCGTCTGGCCGCTGCTGATCGAGGAAACCGGCAGCACCTGCGGTGGCAAGCAGGTACGGCAGGAACATCGCTTCACCCTGGACCCGAAGTCCTGGACCTACTCCTTCCCCGAGTCGCTGCAACGCGAAGGCTGCGAGTGAACCACGCGCGCCGCCGGGGATATCGACCTTCCCTTCCCACGCAATCTGGAATCTCGTGATGAACGTACTTGTCATCGGCTCTGGCGGCCGCGAACACGCCCTGGCATGGAAGCTGGCCCAGTCCTCCCGTGTCACTGAAGTGCTCGTAGCGCCCGGCAATGCCGGCACCGCCAACGAAGACAAGTGCCGCAACGTTGCGGTGAAAGTCACCGACATCGATGGCCTGCTCGCCCTGGCCCAGGCCGAAGGCGTAGCGCTGACCGTGGTCGGCCCGGAAGTGCCGCTGGTGGCCGGCGTGGTCGACCGCTTCCGCGCCGCCGGCCTGCGCATCTTCGGGCCGACGGCTGCCGCCGCGCAGCTGGAAGGCAGCAAGGCCTACGCCAAGGACTTCCTGGCCCGCCACAACATCCCCACCGCGTTCTATTCCGTGCACACCGAGGTGGATGCGGCACTGGCCTACCTGCGCGAGAAGGGCGCGCCGATCGTGGTCAAGGCCGACGGCCTGGCCGCCGGCAAGGGCGTGATCGTGGCGATGACGCTGGCCGAAGCCGAAGACGCCGTGCGTGACATGCTCTCGGGCAACGCCTTCGGCGATGCCGGTGCGCGCGTGGTGATCGAGGAATTCCTCGACGGCGAGGAAGCCAGCTTCATTTCGATGGTCGACGGCGTGCATGCATTGCCGATGGCCACCTCGCAGGATCACAAGCGCGTCGGCGACGGCGACACCGGCCCGAACACCGGCGGCATGGGTGCGTACTCGCCGGCCCCGGTGGTGACACCTGAAGTGCATGCACGGGTGATGCGCGAAGTGGTCAACCCGACCGTGCAGGGCATGATTGCCGACGGCATCCCATTCACCGGCTTCCTCTACGCGGGCCTGATGATCGATGCCGGCGGCGCGCCGAAGGTGATCGAGTTCAACGTGCGTTTCGGCGACCCGGAAACGCAGCCGGTGATGCTGCGCCTGCAGTCGGACCTGGTGGAGCTGGTGGAAGCGGCGATCGATGGCCGCCTGGACCAGGTCGACGCGCAGTGGGATCCGCGCCCGTCACTGGGCGTGGTGCTGGCGGCCAAGCCATACCCGGAAACGCCGATCATCGGTGAGGTGATCTCCGGCCTGGATGAGGTGCCGGCAACGGCCAAGGTTTTCCATGCCGGCACGACGCTGGACGCGCAGGGCCAGGTGCTCAGCGCCGGCGGCCGCGTGCTGTGCGTGGCGGCACTGGGTGACAGCGTGCGCGATGCGCAGGCGAACGCGTATGCGGGTGTGGCGAAGGTGAGCTGGGCCAACGAGTTCCACCGTACCGACATCGGCTGGCGGGCGATCGCGCGGGAGGGTTGAGGCCCGCGCGGCATCAGGACATCCACGCATGGCGTGGATCTACTGGATCTTGCCGCATCCACGCATGGGGTGATCTACGGTGTGATTCGTTCATGCAGGGTGTGCCCCGTAGTAGATCCAAGCCATGCGTGGATGAAAGGCCCACCAACAGAAAAGGCCCGGCAATGCCGGGCCTTTCCATTACTCAAACGCCTCGCCGCCTTACGCGGTGAACAGCGCCTTCATCTTCTTCAGCGCGTTCGCTTCGACCTGGCGGATACGCTCGGCCGACACACCGTACTCGTCTGCCAGCTCCTGCAGCGTCACCTTGCTGTCCGCATCCAGCCAGCGGCGGCGGATGATGTCGCGCGAACGCGCATCCAGCTCGGCCAGGCCTTCGCGCAGCAGCTGCATCTGGTTGTCTTCGCTGTCCTCGCGCTCGTAGGCCATCGACGGATCTTCGTCATTGGCCACCAGATACGCAGCCGGCGACGGCGGTGCATGGTCGTTGTCTTCGTCGGTCGGCGCATCGAAACCGATATCGCGGCCGGACAGGCGCGACTCCATTTCCAGCACCTCGCGCTCGGACACGTTCAGGTCCTTGGCCACCGCGGTGACTTCGGCGGCATTCATCCAGCCCAGGCGCTTCTTCGACTTGCGCAGGTTGAAGAACAGCTTGCGCTGCGCCTTGGTCGTGGCGACCTTGACGATGCGCCAGTTCTTCAGGATGAACTCGTGCATCTCGGCACGGATCCAATGCACGGCGAAGGACACCAGGCGCACGCCCATGTCGGGGTCGAAGCGCTTGACCGCCTTCATCAGGCCGATGTTGCCTTCCTGGATCAGGTCGCCCAGCGCAAGGCCGTAGCCGTTGTAGCCGCGGGCCACGTGCACCACGAAGCGCAGGTGCGAATGCACCAGCTCACGGGCAGCGTCCAGATCGTTGCCGTCGCGGAAGCGACGGGCCAGGTCCTGTTCGTTATCGACCGACAGCACCGGGATCTGGTGCACGGCACCGATATAGGCGTCCAGCGAACCGAGCGCACTGGGAATCGGCAGATTGTTTGCCACAAGGGCAGTAGAGGTGTTCTGGCTCATAGGCACCCATCTTAGCAGTCGGGGAATTGGACTGCTAAAGGAGGAAAAAGTTCCAGCATTCCACTGATGAAACACTGGTCCCAAACAGAGCCCTACCGTAACGCGATTTGATGACAGTGGCGAGCGCGCTTTTCGGGATACACAATCCCTTGGAATTCAACCTACTAGCCCGGAAAGCACGGCCATTCCGGGTCAAAGGGAGCTGAACAGGCGACGGTTTCGCCCATGAAACGGCGGGAAGCGTTGCCCGCCGTTCAGCCCGATGGCGCCAGCGACGCCCGCGGCGGCAGCGACCAGTCGATCGGGGCCTGCCCGCGGCGCTGCAGGTACTCGTTGGCCATCGAAAAATGACGGCAGCCGAGGAAGCCGCGGTGGGCCGACAGCGGCGAGGGATGCGGCGATTTCAGCACGCGGTGGCGGCCAGTATCGATCACCTTGCCCTTCTGCTGCGCGTAGGCGCCCCAGAGCATGAACACCAGGCCCTCGCGCTCGCGGTTGAGCACGTCCACCACGTGGTCGGTGAAGCCTTCCCATCCACGCCCCTGATGGGCACCGGCCTTGCCCTCTTCCACCGTCAACACGGCGTTGAGCAGCAGCACGCCGCGCTGTGCCCAGGGAATCAGGCAGCCGTGGTCGGGGCGCGGGATGGCGAGGTCACCCTCGATTTCCTTGTAGATGTTCAACAGCGACGGCGGCACCGGCACGCCCGGCTGCACCGAGAAACTCAGGCCGTGGGCCTGGCCGCGGCCGTGGTACGGGTCCTGGCCGAGGATGACCACTTTCACCTGATCGAACGGGGTGGCATCGAACGCGGCGAAGATCTGCGGGCCGGGCGGGAACACCGCCGCACCGCTGGCCTTGCGCTGCCGCAGGAAGCTGGACAGCTCGCGCATCTGCGGCTGCAGCAGGTAGTCGCCCACACGCTGTTTCCAGCTCGGTTCCAGCTGGATCGCCGGGGTGTCCACTACTTCATCGATCATCGCAACAGGGGTCCATCATTCAGTCGGGCCAGCCGCAGCTGGAACAGCACCTTGGTGATCAGCAGGCGCTCTTCGATCGGCTTCAGCACCAGGTCGTTGGCGCCAGCCTGCAGCAGGCCGGTCTGGTTGTGCGGATTGCCATCGCCGGTCATCACCAGCAACGGCAGGCGGCGCTTGCCGTAGCCGAAGTCCACGCGCACGCGCTGCACCACGTCGCGGCCGCTCAGCTCTCCCTTCAGGGTCACGTCGGTCAGCACCAGGTCGATGCGATGGCGGCTGCGACCCAGCGATTCGGCGGTCAGCAGGGTGAACGCTTCTTCGGCGCTGACCACATGCATCACGTTGAGCTGCTGGCGCTCGAGCATGCGCTTGGTCGCCTCGGCCACCACACGGCTGTCCTCGATGTAGAGGATGGTCGCGCCGGGAATGGTCTGCGGCTGCACGTAGCCGCGCACGAACGTCGCCAGGGCCTCGTGGCCCAGCGATTTGTCGAAGTAATCGGTGACGTACTCGGTGAAACGGCGCTGCTCCAGGTGCTGCTGGGCGTCGCCGGAGACCACGATCACCGGCACATAGGCCTGTCCGGCGGCTTCGCGCACCATCCGTGCCAGCGCCAGCCCGTCGCCATCGCGCAGGGTCAGCGAGGTGGTCACCAGATCAACCGGGCCCTGCGCCAGCGCATGCTGGGCGTCTTCGATGCTGTCGCAGCCGATCACCTCCACGCCCGGCAGATCGCGCTGCAGGACGTCGGCGATCAGCTTGCGCACCAGCTTGGAACCGTCAACCACCATCACCCGCGTCGCGGGCCCTTCAAGGTGCTTCAGCGCTTGCGGTTGCATGCCGGTCTCAGGTGTCGGTCGGGCGGGTCTGGCGGAGGAAGTGACCGGTCACCAGCCACGCACCCAGCCAGCCCAGCAACAAGGTGCCCAGCAGCACCAGGCTGCCATGCAGCAGGTCCAGGCCTTGCAGCACGAACGGGCTGCCGTAGCTGCGCGACAGCTCGGCCAGCGGCGCGCGCAGGGCGGCACCGGCAATGCCGATCAGGCCCAGCGCGACCGCGCCGGCGCCCAGGCCATACCAGGCGCCCAGGTACAGGAACGGGCGGCGGATGAAACCATCGCTGGCGCCGAGCAGCTGCAGTACGCCGATTTCCTCGCGGCGGGCCTGGATGTCCAGGCGCACGGTGTTGCCGACCACCAGCGCAGCACCGACGCCGAGCAGCACCGACAGCACCTGCACCAGCCGCGCGCCGAACGCGAGCCATGCATCCAGGCGCTGGCGCCACAACGCGTCATGCTGGACCAGGTCCGCCCCGGGCAGGCTTTCCAGCGCGCGTGCCAGCCGCGCATCGTCCTGGCCCTGGCCGGGGGTGATCACCAGCAGCGAGGGCAGCGGGTTGTCATTGAGTGCGTCGATGGCCTCGCCGAGACCGGCCTGGCGCAGTTCCTCCAGGCCCTGCTCCGGCGTGCGCACGGTGACGCTGGCAACATCCGGGCGATCGCGTAGTTCACCGGCCAGGCGCAGCGCACCGGGGCCGTCGACGTCGGCCTTCAGGAAGACGTTGATGTCGCGCGACTGCTGCACGCTGCCGGCAAACTGCTTGAGGTTGTCCAGCGCGATCGACAGGCCCAGCGGCAGCGCCAGGGCCAGCGCCATGACCATCACGGTCAGCAGCGTCGCCCACGGTTTGCGGCAGGCGCGGCCGAGGCTGAACACCACGCTGTGCACGTGATGCTGGAACCACACGCCCAGGCGCGACGGCGCAGCGGCTTCGGTGTTTTCGTTCTTGGCCATGGTTACTCCGCCAGATCCTGCGGCGAGATGTCGTCCACCAGCCGGCCGTGGTCGAGGATCAGCACGCGCTTGCGCATGTGGCGCAGCAGCGGCAGGTCATGGCTGACCACCAGCACGCTGGTGCCGCGCGCGGGCAGCTCGGCGAACAGGGACATGATTTCCGCCGCCAGGGTCGGGTCGAGGTTGCCGGTCGGCTCGTCGGCCACCAGCAGCTTGGGCTCGCCTACGATCGCACGGGCAATGCCGACGCGCTGCTGCTCACCGGCCGACAGCTGCGAGGGCAGCGCCTTCTCGCGGTGGCCCAGGCCCATGCGCTCGAGCACCGAACGCACGCGCTTGTTGATGTCGCCACGGCGGGTGCCGCGCAGGATCAGCGGCAGGGCCACGTTCTCGGCAATGGAGCGGTCCATCAGCAGGCGGTGGTCCTGGTAGACCGCGCCGACCGCGCGTCGATGCCGCGGCACATCGCCGCCGCGCACCTTCAGCAGGTTGCGCTCGTCGAACATCACCGCGCCGCGGCTGGGCCGCTCGTCGAGGTGGATCAACTTGAGCAGGGTGCTCTTGCCCGCCCCGGAGTGACCGGTGACGAACAGCATTTCGCCCGGCGCGACCTCGAAGCTGACATCGGTCAGGGCTTCGTGGCCACCGGCGTACTGTTTGCTGACATTGTCGAAGCGCAGGACACTCATGCCCCGATTATGCAGGACCGGCGCGACAGATCGGTAGCGCCGGGCCGCAGGGTGGGTGCCGACCGTTGGTCGGCACACCCTTGATGCCACCCGACCAACGGTCGGGTGCTACCGGATCAGCTGCCCGACAGCATCCGGCGGATCTTGCGGCCGATACGGGTCAGGAACGAGTCGCCGGCGTCGGCGCTGGTGCGCACCGGCTTGGCCACCACCTGCACCGGGGTGACCGGGCTGGCGCCGTTGCCGGCGTTGCTTGCCACGCCCTCTGCACCCTCGACCGGACGGCCGTGGCGACGACGACGACGCTTGCGCGGCTTGCGCTCGCCATCCACCGCACCTTCCGGCGCAGCCTCAGCGCGCGGCGGACGCGGGGCCTGCACGGCAGCGGCTTCAGCCGTCACCGCACCCTCGACTGCGGCGGCAGCAACCTGCTCGCCTTCCACACGCGGCTTGCGCGGGCCACGCGGACGGCGCTCGCCGCTGCGCTCGCCATCACGGCCACCACGCCCGGCGCCAGCACCGCTGCCGGAACGACCGCCACTGCGGCCACCGCCACGACGCTCTTCCTCGGCGGCACGCGCTTCGCGTGCTTCGCGGAAGATCTGGCCGACGCTTTCGTTCTCGTCGCCTTCCTCACCCGGTGCCGGGGCGGCACGCTCCGGGCGCGGCAGCGAGGTCAGGATCTCGCTGGTGACCGCTTCGACCGGGATCTTCTGTTCGATGTAGGCCTCGATGTCCGGCAGGCCCATCGCGTAGCGCTCGCAGGCGAAGCTGATGGCATCGCCTTCCTCGCCCAGGCGGGCGGTACGGCCGATGCGGTGCACGTAGTCTTCGGCGTCGAACGGCAGGTCGTAGTTGTAGACGTACTTGATGCCGTCGATGTGCAGGCCGCGGGCGGCCACGTCGGTCGCCACCAGGATTTCCAGCTGGCCCTTCTGGAAGCGGTTGAGCAGGCTCTCACGCTTCTTCTGCGGCACGTCGCCGGACAGCACGCCGACGCGGTAGCCGGCACGTTCCAGCGAACGGGCAACGCGCTCGACGAACACCTTGGTATTGACGAAGACCATGGTGCGCGCGCCTTCGCTGCGCGACAGCAGGCCCAGCAGCAGCGGGATCTTCTCTTCGTCGGCCGGGAAGTAGATGCGCTGGCGCACGCGCGCGGCGGTGATGGTCTCGGCTTCGACCACCAGCTTCTGCGGCTCGTTCATGTGCTCATAGGCCAGCTCGAGCACGCGGTGGCTCAAGGTGGCGCTGAACAGCAGGGTCTGGCGGGTGGAGCGCTCCGGCATGCGGCGCAGCAGGAAGCGGATGTCCTTGATGAAGCCCAGGTCGAACATGCGGTCGGCTTCGTCCAGCACGCAGATCTCGCAGGCATGCAGCGAGACCACCTTGTGCTGCTTGACGTAGTCGATCAGGCGGCCGGGGGTGGCGATGATCACGTCCACGCCCTGCTGCAGGATCTCGCGCTGCTTGTCGTAATCCACGCCACCGTAGACCAGCGCGAAGCGCAGGCCGAGGTCGGAGCCGAACTTGACCGCATCCTTGTGGATCTGGATGGCCAGTTCGCGGGTCGGGGCGAGGATCAGCGCGCGCGGATCTTCCGGCTTGCGATCGGCCAGCGCCGGGCGCGTCAGCAGGCGGTTCACGACAGCGACCAGGAAGGCCAGCGTCTTGCCGGTGCCGGTCTGGGCCTGGCCGGCGACGTCGCCACCGGGCAGCGCGACCGGCAGGGTCAGCG
>RCUO01000178.1_pt1 | contig 40163 bp, 34 predicted proteins | sample 2166161 | NCBI WGS metagenome assembly RCUO01 (sample SAMN09932617, study PRJNA488358) | compost metagenome | feature: garden; material: soil; isolation source: compost soil in cyclohexanecarbonitrile-enriched culture | place: Germany: Experimental Botanical Garden Goettingen | collected 2016-01-27
ACGCTTCAGCCGATCCTTCGGCGGCTCTGCGGCAACTCCTTCATGCCCCATCATGATTACGGCCGGGGAGGCCGGGGCTGGCGCGATTTGTGGCAGGACTGCCTGGCGCTGATGATCATGGAGCCGGAGGAGGTCCGGCAGCTGCTGTCGGGCAACTTCGCCGGGGTGAGGATCGATGGCAGCAACGCCACTATCATCGGCAGGCTTCCTGGCGAGTTCGTGGCGGACCGCAATAACATCCCGCGCGTCTGGATGGATCACGGCGCCTGGCCGTTTCTGACGGTACTGCTCTACCTGAATCAGAGCGGTGATCTCGACTTTCTGCTTCAAGAGCAGACCTACTTCAGGGATGCCTTCGTGAACCGCTGCCGGGAACGCGATGCTTCCTGGACTCCGGAAAGCGGGAACCTGTTGAGGACCACCAACGGCGAGATCTACCGCGGCACGATTCTGGAGCATATGCTGCTCCAGCATTTGACGCCTTTTTATCTGGTCGGCGAGCATAACCATATGAGACTGGAGGGCGCCGACTGGAACGATGGGCTGGATATGGCTGCGGACCGCGGGGAGAGCGTGGCGTTTACGGCTTTCTATGCGGGCAATCTGCGGGATCTGGCGTCCGTGCTGCGGAAGCTGGAGCGCCGCACCGGAACCGCAGCCGCCAAATTGGCGGAGGAAATGCTGGTGCTGCTGGACAGCCTGGGAGAGCCAGCCGATTATGATTCCGTCTCCGCGAAGCACGAGCTGCTGAACCGGTATTTCGAGCGGATTTCCGGAGGGGTCAGCGGGCGCAAGACCGCTATCTCCCTGGTCTCGCTCGCCGAGGATCTGGAGCGCAAAGCCTCCTGGATAGAGAACCATATCCGCACCAGCGAGTGGGTGACTTCAGAGAGCGGCAGCTCATGGTTCAATGGCTATTACAACAACGATGGCGAGCGGGTGGAAGGGGATCATCCGGAGGGCGTGAGGATGACGCTCACCGGCCAGGTCTTCCCGATCATGAGCGGAGTTGCGGCGGAAGAGCAGATTCCGTCTGTCATTCAGGCGGTGGACCGCCATCTGCTTGATGAGGAGATCGGCTACCGACTGAATTCCCGGTTCGGCGGCATCCAGCAGAATCTGGGCCGGGCATTTGGCTTCGCCTTCGGCCACAAAGAGAATGGAGCCATGTTCAGTCACATGACCGTGATGTACGCCAACGCTTTGTATAAGCGAGGCTTTGTGAAGGAAGGCAAAGCCGTGCTGGATTCCATCTACTCGCTCTGCGCCGACTTCCCGAAGAGCCGGATATATCCGGGAATCCCGGAGTACATCAACGAGCAGGGCCGTGGCATGTACCACTATCTTACCGGCTCGGCGAGCTGGCTGCTGCTGACCGAGCTGATGGAAGTGTACGGCGTCAAAGGCGATCTGGGAGACCTGCTGCTTCAGCCCAAGCTGTCGGGCGAGCAGTTCGACGAGGCGGGGAAGGCTGCGGTCGTTACCCAATTTGCCGGACGGCGACTGCGGATTGTCTACATCAATGAAGAGCGCAAGGAGTATGGAGACCGCCAGGCCGGTTCCTGTTTGCTGAACGGCAAACCGGCAAAAGTTGAACCGGCGGCGGGAGGCTGCCTTCTGTCGCGGGCGCTCATCGAGAGCCTTCCGGAGGAAGGCGTGCATGAGCTGTGCCTGAAGCTCATCTGATGCCGGGGCTATTTTTCATAAAAGGAGCCAGTTAAGTATGGGAGTCGTGCTGGATAACGGCGTTCTTGAAGCCGAGGTGAAAATGCCGGAGGAGGCAGCGGGAAGCCGCTTTGACCGTACCGGCTGGATTGCTTGCGTAAGGCTGAAGGGGCGGCGGAGACATGAGTTCGGCGTTCCGGAGAGTTTCGCGCCCGGCCGCGGGACGGGAGGAAGCGGCTTGTGCGCCGAGTTCGGCATCAGCGGCCCGAACGGCTACGATGATGCGGGTGTCGGAGAAGGCTTCCCCAAAATCGGTGTCGGCCTGCTGACGAGGCAGGGAGTCAGAGACTATTCCTTTTTCGAGGATTATCCGGTGGTTCCCTATCAAGTGGTGACCGAGACGGGGATAGACCGCATCAAGTTCACCGTCCTGCCCGCCGACTGCCGGGGGTACGCCTTCCGGTTGACCAAGAGCATTACTCTGCGCGATGCCCGGATTCATATCGAATATATGCTGGAGAATACGGGGAGCCGGACGCTGGAAAGTGATGAATACGTGCATAATTTCCTCGCTGTGAACCGTCAGCCGGCAGGCCCAGGCTATGTGCTGCGTTTCCCCGTCCCGGTGGTTTTCAGCGAGGTGGAGTCCGATTATACAACAGAGCTTCTCTCGGCAGCGGGGAACGAGGTTCTTTGGAACGCTGTGCCGGAGCGGGAGTTCTACGCCCGCCTTCCCGGCTGGCCGGCCTCCATGCCCTGGAACTGGGAGCTCATTCATCTTCCAAGCGGCGCCGGAGTCCGGGAGTCGGGGGATTTTGCGGTGGCCGCCTGCGCGCTTTGGGGGAAAAGACATGTCATATCGCCCGAAATCTTTATATCGCTGCATATTCCTCCGGGACAAACGGGACGCTGGAGCCGGACTTATGAATTTTTTGAGATTTGAGTCGTGATGGGTCTTGCTCGGGGAGGGGAGTGCCGGGGCTTAGGACAATATATTGAATGATTCCGGCAGATTGAACAAGATGCTGAATGGCTATTTGAGCCGGCTTCCGGTAGGCTTGTATAGCATACAGAATGTTCAAGCCGCTGGAGGAATGAAGACGTGAAAATCAGCAAAGAACAAGCCCTGACACTGGCCTTTACCTTTTTGGCATTTATATTGGGCACAACAGAATATGTGATCGTAGGGCTGCTGGATCAGGTGGCGGCCGGTCTCGGCGTATCGATTGCGGAAGCAGGAGCCTTCGTGTCAGGCTTTGCCGTGGCTTATGCCTGCGGAACACCGTTTGCAATGGCGCTGGCCGGCCGCTTCTCAAAGCCTGCCTCTCTGATGACGGGAACAGTGCTGGTTGTGCTCCTGAATATTTGCAGCGCCTTTGCCTCAACATATGCGCTGCTGCTCGTGTTCCGGATTTTGACGGCGGTGTGCTGCGGGCTGTGCGTATCCTTGTCCATCTCGATCAGCACGGATGTCGTCCCGATAGAGAAGAGGGGAAGGGCGATCTCGTACATCATGGGCGGCTTCTCCCTCGCCAACGTGTTGGGCGTTCCGATCGGCACCTTCGTCGGCATGCATTTTGAGTGGCCAGCGGCATTTATACTGGTCGGTATACTTGGAGCATTCTGCCTGGTTCTGCTATACCGGGTCGTACCGCGCGATCTGCCCAACGTTCAGAGCAGGATGAGCGACCAATTCCGCTTATTGACCCACCCCCGGGTGCTGCTGGCTATTCTGATTCCGGTTCTGGGTGTGGCGGCGATCTTCGTAAATTACACCTACATCGTGCCGCTGATGACCGAGGTCATGCGCATTCCTGCCGACCGGACCGGCTATGTACTCATCGTGTATGGAGCGGCAACGATCATCAGCAACATCATCAGCGGAGTCGTCGCTTCGGGGAATTATATGGCGAAGCTGAAGGTCCTGTTCCTCATTCAGGCCGTTATATTCGCAATTTATGGGATAACCGTGTCGGTCCCCTGGTTCGGTATCCTGGGCTTAATCGCCATTGCCTGTATCTCTTTCTCGATAAACGCCGCGGTTCCCATCTATTTCATCCATCTAGCGGAACGCTTCGTCCCGGCGGCGAAGGATTTCGCCTCTTCCCTGATGCCGATAGGCGCGAACATCGGGATTGCAGTCGGTTCCGCGTCAGGTGCGCTCGTGATGGGGCATTTCGGCTTGCGATTTCTTCCATGGGCTGCCGTCGGGTTCGCTCTTGTCAGCTGTTGTGTGACAGTTCTCAGCCTGAGTCTGGATGAGGGCAAGGGCAGAAGCCGGACAAGGGACGCAAGCCTGTAATTCCATCTCGTCATATTCCTCCACTATTTGCAGTGTTCCTTAATCCGGACGCTGCGGATAGTGGAGGTTTTTTCTATGATTGTGCTTGAAATAGCTCGGTGTCTCCCCCATAAATTTGGCGAACAGCATGGAGAAATAGTTGGCGTTCTCATACCCGACCAGCTTGGAGATTTCCCAAATCTTCATTTCGGTTGAAGCGAGAAGCCGCTTGGCCTCGCCCATCCGCCGGTTGATCAGATAGTTGATGGGAGAATCGTTGTACTGCTTCTTGAACACATGGGAGAGATAGTAGCGGTCGACATGAAAATGCTCGGCAATCACCTGCAGGCTGATGGAATTCGCGAAGTTCCGGTCCAAATATTCCTTGATCGAGAGCGCCAACGAATCGCCGGTTTGTTCTTCCTGCGGACGGCCGTTTCCGGCGATGCGCTGAATAAGCGTAAGGATCGAAACCAGCAAGCCCCGGCATATTGTCTGATAGCCTTCTTCCTCCATGGAAGATTCCTCAAACAGCACGGACATCAGCGCCTCCATCTCGGTGGCGTACCTCCCGCTGTTAATGACAGGCGCGGCATCGTCCGGAAGAACCCGATCCAGGGGAAGTCCCTCAATCTCTATATTGGTGAATCCACAGCAATAATGGCTGAAAGGAAAGCCCGGAGAGGAACGCTCTTCGTGAAGAACCCCTCTGTTGTAGACGACGATGTCCCCTTTTCGGGTGGCGTAAGTCCGGTCTCCGATCGTAAAATACCCTGTCCCTTCCCGGATGTACAAGATCTCGAGCAGATCGTCATGCTTGTGGCTGGGAAAATACCAGGCCGGACTGCTGCTGATGTGTCCGGCGTACAGCAGCTTCGGCTCACTTAGGATTCGCAATGGAATACCGACCTTTCTGGGTTCGATGTTGTAAATTTAATCTCAAAGCAAGATATGAAAGGATAATGAAGAATGAAACAATATTCTTGATTGTATGAAGTATGCAAAATAATTAAGATGAAATCAAGGGTTAACGGCATGGGGAAGAGGGAGAGGCAGCTTTAATAATTTGTTCAGGCTTTGATTTGAGGGATGATTCAGACAATATATTTAAGGATTTGCTGGAGCTTCCGGCTGAATGAGAGGTTATGCGTTCCTTCCTCTAGTATTCACGAAACTATTCGTTAAAATGCTTATAACAAGGAAAGAAGGGTATTTGATTATGTGGCTGATAGAAGGATTGCTGATTCTGGTTTTGCTGTGCGTGATCGTTGTAGGCTCGGCAGCGGCATCGCTTTCATTGGATAAACACCGGTCTTTCGGAAAGATGTCTTCATTTAACCCCCGGGACAAGGACCCGTTCCGTTTCATGTTTGAAGAACACGGAGATTGAACGTACCGCAAGCCGAATAACAATTGACTTCAATACAGGGGGTGAGCTACTATATGCATGAGCATGCATTTTGGATGGAGGAGAGATACCCGTGATTGATTTGTTTACCCCTTATACCCTGAAAAATCTGGAGCTGAAGAACCGGATCGTGTTGCCGCCGATGTGCCAGTACTCGGTAACAGCCAAGGACGGAATAGCCAATGAATGGCATCATACCCATTATGTCAGCCGGGCCGTTGGCGGAACGGGTCTGATTATCATCGAGATGACTGATGTCGAGCCGGACGGACGGATCAGCGATTATGACCTGGGGCTGTGGTCCGACGAGCAGATTCCGCCGCTTGCCCGGATCGTCAGCGACTGCCACACTTACGGAGCGAAGGTGGGCATTCAGATCGCCCATGCCGGACGCAAGGCCGAGGATGCTCCGCAGCCGGTGTCTTCCTCGCCGATTCCGTTCAACGAACAATCGAAGACGCCTCGTGAGCTTACAACCGAAGAAGTGAAGGGCATGGTCGAGAAATTCCGGCTCGCCGCGCGCCGGGCGGTGCAGGCAGGCTTTGATACGATCGAGCTTCATGGAGCGCATGGTTATCTGATCCATCAGTTCACTTCGCCTTACACCAACAAGCGAAGCGACGAATACGGCCAGGACCGCACGCTCTTCGGACGCGAAGTCATTGCGGCGGTTAAGGACGAAATGCCGGAAGGCATGCCGCTCATTATGCGGATTTCCGCCAGGGAATACGTCGAAGGCGGCTACGGCATTGAGTACAGCCTGGAGTTCAGCAAGGCGTTCAAGGAAGCGGGCGTCGATATTTTCCATATCAGCGCGGGCGGCGAAGGTCCGATTGCGGCAGCCGGACGGCCAGGAACGCATGCGGCGTACCAGGTTCCATTGGCCAGAGCGATCAAGGAAGGACTGAACGTGCCAGTAATCGCCGTAGGACGGCTTGACACGCCTGAGCTGGCAAACGCCGTCGTCGGCAACGAAGAGGCCGAACTGGTTGCCGTAGGCCGGGGCATGCTGAAGAATCCGTACTGGGCGCTGACCGCCGCCGAGGCGCTTCACAAGGAAGTTCCAGTTCCGGCCCAGTATGAGCGCGGCTTCGCCATCTCCAAGTAAGCTGTGATGTTCCGGCATGGACTGGAACGGGCTGAAGCCGATATAACCTAACAACACCCCCGGCCCCGGAACCGAGCAGATTCCGCAGCCGGGGGTGTTCTGTTGTAACCGGGTATCGGGTATCCGGCTCATTTCGAGAAGTAGTCCGCGAGGCCGTCGGCGATCGCCCGGGCGGCTTTCTTCTGATAGGAGGATGTCCGCACGATCGACTCGTCTCTCGCACTGGTGAGGAAGCCAAGCTCCACGAGCGCCGCCGGAATCGTGTTCTCGCGCAGGATATGATAATTCCCGAAGGACAGTCCGTTGCTCTTGAGGCCAATGCCGTCGCCGAGCCGGTGCTCGATGGCGCGGGCCAGCGGGAGATCGCCTGATTCCGAATAGAAGAAGGTTAGCGTACCGGATACATTCTTCGGTGAGGAATTGAAATGAACGCTGACGAAAGCGTCCGCCCCGATCATCTGCGAGAGCTGCGCGCGGCTGGACAGGGACGGCTTCTGGCTGTCCTTCGTCCGCGTCATTCTTACCTTCGCGCCGGCTGCCTTCAAATAGTCGCGCAGATACAGCGCCGTCTGCAGGTTGAGGTCCTTCTCCATGGTGCCGTAGGTCGTCCCGATCATGCCGGGATCGTCTCCCCCATGCCCGGCGTCGACGACAATCAGCTTGCCGCGGATGCCGCCGGAATGGGAACGGCTTGCGGAGCCTCCCGAGGCAGAGGAGGAGGAACCCGATGAACTGGACGCGGCTGTATACGAGATGTAAGAGGACGACACCCAGCCGGTTACGCCCTCCGGCGTCCGGATGTTCATCCATCCGGACCGGCTGGACAGCACGGTTACACTGTTGCCTCCCCGCAGTGAACCGACGACTTCGTAGCCCGTTCCGGGACCGCCGCGGATGCGGAGCGAATCCGCCGTGACGGTCGCTCTGGACCGGGAGGCGCTTCCCCCCGCAGAGGAAGAAGATGCTGCGGAGGATGAATTGCTCTGGACAGAGGCCGGGGAGCCGGAGGACCGCTTCAGATAGTAGCCCGCGACCCAGCCGGTCAGGGAACCCTGCCGGATCTTCAGCCAGCCATGCTGCTCGTCCGTCACGGTGACGACGGCGCCGCTCTTTAGCGAGCCGGTGATGGCGGAGCTGGCGGCAGGCTCGCTTCGGACATTGAGCGAGGAGGCGTAGACCTTGGCCGTGTAGCTGTCCGCACGGACCGTGTAGGACGACGCCGGCACAAGGCACAGGAGCGCGGCAAGTGCGGCTGTCAGCCAGGCGGCGGGTTTGAGCCAAGCCTTGCGGCGGGAACGGGAATATGTACGCGGGCGTTTCGAAGTTCGTTGATCGGGCGATGTAAGGTTAGATCGATCTCTGTTCATCTGCAGGCCTCCGCTGTCGCAAAAATTCTGTAACCCTTTACCCCTACACTTCCAAAAGCAAACCGAAAACCTCCCAAAATGCTTCCATCGGCTCAGGAAAAGCGGGCCCCGGGAATCAGCCGGACAGCGAGGGTCCCGGCTTCTGCAAGAGCTGTAAATGCGTGCAGCGACTGCCGCGCATGCATGAAATGCTGCGAGTGCCGTGTAGCCGTGAATTCCGTAATGCCGGACTGGAAGGCCGGGTGCTTATAGGCGCTTGCCGCATCACAATGCGCCGTCTGGCTGCAAGACATTCCGGATCTTCAGGCGTCCCGGAGCATCAATTGGCGCCGGTTCTCTTCGCAATCTCCCGGCGGACGATTGGAGCGACCTCTGTCGCCAGCAGCTCGATGGCCGAAGCGACCTTGGAGAAGGGCATGCCGCCGACGTCCATCTGGGCCATGAAGCGGGTATGTCCGAACAGCTCATGCTGGTGCAGGATTTTCTCGACAATCTGCTCCGGACTTCCGACAGCCAGCGCCTCGCCGGGCCGGGTATACGCTTCGAAATCTTCGCGCGTGAACCGGAACTCCTGGCCGGGATGGGCCATGATGCCGTTCAGATAGTTCAGGTAGTACGGATAGAAGTCGTCCAGCGCCTGCTTGGATGTCTTGGCGATATAGCCGTGGCTCGTTATACCCACCTTCAGGGAATCCGGGCTGTAGCCCGCCTGCCGTCCGGCCTGCCGGTACAGCTCGGCCAGATGGGCGAAGCGCTCCGGATTGCCGGACAGAATGGCTATTGCCATGCCGGTGCCAAGCGTCCCGGCTCTCTCCGCGCTGGCTGGCGTCCCGCCGACGCCGATCCAGAGCGGGAGACTCGGCTGGAGAGGGCGGGGCGAGATTTCCGCGTCCTTGAGCGGCGAACGGAAATGGCCCTCCCACGAGACAGTGCTCTCCTCTCCGAGTTTTTGCAGAAGGCCGATATTCTCGGTGAACAGCTGCTGATAGTCACTCAGGTCGTATCCGAACAGCGGGAACGATTCGGTGAACGCGCCGCGTCCGACCATTATCTCTGCGCGTCCGTCCGACAAAAGGTCGAGCGTGGCGAAGTCCTCGAACAGGCGGACGGGATCGATGGTGCCGAGCACCATGGTCGTGCTGGCGAGCTTGATCCGCTTGGTGACCTGAGAGATGGCGGACAGAACTACGGGAACGGAGGAGACGGCAAAATCGAGGCGATGATGCTCCCCGACGCCGAATATATCAAGTCCGGCCTCGTCGGCGAGCTTGGCGGCCGCTACAATATCCCGCAGACGCTCCCGGTGGCTCGCCGAACGGCCTGTCAGGGGATCGGGGACGATATCGCCCAGCGTATAGACGCCGAACTCAAAGACGCTGCCGGACGCTAACGTTTTTAGAATGGAAGGGTTCATGGAAAAGACTCCTTTGGTTTATGGTTCAAATATAAGACTTCATAAGTTGTTGCTTACAATAGGTCTTCTATTTCTCGGTAAATGCACGGCGCCCGAAGGACGCCGTCAGGCGTTTATCCTTGAGTGAATAAGTAAGTTAGTGAGTTATTGTGATCATTATAACAGGAATAAGCCCCGGGTTTCTATGTTTCTTGCCCGCCGCCGATCAATCATGGTAAGTTACGGGTAGGATGAAAGCGGACAGAACCCGCGCAGATTACAGAAGCCGCCGGTTTTTGGCTTGGCGGAAGGATAGGAGCATACAGGAAATGGATTATAGGATTGTGTTTTTTGATATCGACGGCACGCTTGTCAACGAGGAGAAGGAAATTCCGGCGGATACGCTGGAGGCCGTCGCCCATCTAAAGAAGAACGGCATTGAGCCGGTGATTGCGACCGGCCGGGCGCCTTATTTTATCAAGCCGCTGGCGGAAGCGCTGGGCATCGACTCCTATGTATGTCTGAATGGGGCCTATGTCGTATACAAGGGCAAAGTTGTGCATAAGCAGCCGCTGGACAAGGAGACGATTGCGGCGCTGGTCGAGCTTGCGGGCAAGCACAAGCATTCGCTCGTGTTTGAAGGCGGAGAGTCTTATTTTGCCGATACGGAGAATCATCCTTTTGTCACGGAATCCGTGAACACCCTGAAGGTCGATCAGCCGGGCTGGGACCCCGAGTTCTGGAAAAACAATGAAATCTACCAGATGTTCCTGCACTGTGAGAGCCATGAAGAGGCGCTGTACGAAGAGCTGCTGACGAAGCTGCGGCTGATTCGCTGGCATCCGCTTGCACTGGACGTGCTCCCGCCCGGAAGCTCCAAGGCAATGGGCATTCAGGCGCTGCTGGACAACCTTGGCCTTAGCCGGGAGGAAGCGATCGCGTTCGGCGACGGCCTCAACGACAAAGAAATGCTGGAGCTGGCCGGACTCGGTATCGCGATGGGCAATTCGCATGAAGAGCTGCTTCCCTACGCTGATTATGTGACGAGCAGCGTGGATGACGGAGGCATTTACAAAGGGCTTCAGCACGCCGGCCTGATTTAACCGCAAATAGCGGAAGCAAGGAGAGCATGGCGGAAGGCAAGCCTAATAACGGGAAAGAAGGGACCCATGAAATGAAGCTGCTGCAGTATAGAAGCAATGGCGGAATCAAGCTTGGCGTGAAGACGCCGGAAGGCATCGTTGACATCGAGGCGACGGCTGAACAGGCGGGAGTCCAGGCTCCTGCAAATATGGAGGAAGTAATCGGGAACGGCGATGAAGCGCTGACTCTGCTGAGCGGGCTGCTGGCGGGATCGCCGGTCCTGCTGCCGGAAGAGACTGTGGAGTTCGCGCCTAGCGTGACCCGCCCGCGCAAGATTCTCTGCGTTGGCCTCAACTACAAAAGCCATGCGGAAGAAGCGGGCTTTGAATCGGTTTCGGTTCCGGTGCTGTTCACCAAGCTCGACAACACGCTGTCGGCCCACAAGGAGACGATTGCAATACCGCCGGGGCTGTCGCAGATCGACTATGAAGCGGAGCTCGTCGTGGTGATCGGCCGCAGAGCTTCCCGCGTAGCGAAGGAAGAGGCTCTGAGCTATGTTTTCGGCTATGCCGCCGGCAATGATTTGACTGCCCGTGAGCTGCAGTTCCGCACAACCCAATGGCTCCTTGGCAAATCGCTGGACGGCTTCGGGCCGGTAGGGCCATGGATTGCGACGGCCGATGAGATCGATCCCGGCAGCCTTCGCATCGAATGCCGTGTTAACGGTGAACTTCGGCAGTCCGCCAACACCGGGAACATGATCCATACCTGCGCTGAGCTGGTGTCCTACATATCGCAGTACCTTACCCTGGAGCCCGGGGATTTGATTTATACAGGAACGCCGGAAGGGGTTATTCTTGGACAGCCCGAGGAGAAGCGGGTATGGCTGAAGTCCGGGGACAAGGTCGAGATCACGATTGACGGTTTGGGAACGCTGGAAAATACGCTCGCTTAGCGGCGTAGCGCCTGTAGGCGATTAAGAGATGTACTACAAAATGGCCTGTCCGCGATCCAGCGGACAGGCCGTTGCTGTGAGTGGGCTGCAAGTGCAGGGGGCGCGTGAAGGAAATTGTCTTCCGCCCAGTTGCCGCATCTACTCCAAGGTCCGTTCCGGACGCGTGGAACGGCCCCTAATGCCCAGTCGGCCGGGATAACCGGTCATGGGATTAACGGCTAACCGGGTGAAGGGTTCACCGCCTGAATCATTAACGGCCTGTACACAAGGCGTATGAAGATAGTGCGCCTGACGGACAGGTTTTTGGTGTCTCATTAGCGGTTGACCGAGCCTCGTTCTGGAAAATCATGTATACTCATTGATGTGAGGATTAACCATTCGGGATAGTATTCGTTCCGGAGCGGAGGAGGAGAAGGGATGGCAGGCGGCCGGGAAGAGAGCGGCAGGGGGACGGAAGACGGGCGCACAGGGAGAAATGAGAGTGCGCAGGGGAAGGAAAAGTTCATCTCAGCAGGACATCCACATGACAATGATAATGATGCGGGCTCAAGGCTCAATGACTTAGGAGAACCGGACGAGAACGCACAGTCGGAGGTTGAGGCCAGCGGCGGGCTGAAGACAACGCCGACTCAGGAGGAGGCCGCAGGGGCGGGCCTGCAAAATACGGCGCTCCCGGAAGACCGTCCGGACAGCGAGGCGAAGGACGACGAGCTGCCGCAGCGGGCGAACGGCTGGATCGTGTCGGTTCTCGGCGCCGGTTCTCTGCGTGTCAAGGAGAGCCGGCTTCTCCCGGGAAGCACCTCCAGCGTCCTGTACCGGGTTATGCTGGCGGATGAAGGAGAAGCGGACGAAGGAGAAGCAGGTGTTATGGAAGCGGTCATCCGCCTGTATGACAATGAAAGCTGGCTCCGCATGGAGCCCGGGCTGGCTGAGCACGAGGCCGCTGCGCTCCGGCGGGCGAAGCTGGCCGGCCTGCCTGCGCCGAGACTGCTCGGCGCAGACCCGGACGGCGCGGCCTGCGGGCTGCCCGCCGTCCTGATGACTCTGCTGCCGGGCAGAGTCAATCTGAAGCCCCGCGACATGCGGAGCTGGCTCGCGGGGCTGGCGCAGGCCCTTGCCGGCATCCACGCCGCGCCGGCAGAGGATTTCCGCTGGACGCATTTCCCGTACAGCGACATCGCGAACCTCCGGGCTCCCGGCTGGACCCGATGCCCGGAGAGCTGGTCTGCGGCGGCGGACTTCGTCAAGCGCCGGCGTCCGACCTTCGTGCCCCGGTTCATTCACCGGGACTTCCATCCGGCCAATGTGCTGTGGAGCGGGGATGCTGTAAGCGGAATCGTCGATTGGCCGAACGCCTGCATCGGCCCGGCCGGAGCCGATGTAGGGCACTGCCGCTTGAATCTGGCGGAGCTGTACGGTGTGGAAGCCGCGGATTTGTTCCTGGAGCTGTATGCGGAGATAGCCGGTGCGCAGTTCTCCTATCATCCGTACTGGGATCTGCTGTCCCTGTTCGACGGGCTGGATGATCAGCCGCCGCAAGTTTACGCAGGCTGGTCCGCGTTCGGCGTAACGGATCTGACGGCAGAGCTTATTCAGGAGCGTCTGGAGCAATATCAGACAAGCTTGATGAAACGACTGGAGGAGGACGGGAAGTGGGAATGATCAAGTGGATGAACCGGATTACGGCGGGAACGCTCGGTCTCGGGCTGCTGCTCGGGGGAACAGGAGCGGCTGTGGCGGATACGGCATCACATACTTCGTATATCGGGAACAACTATGATACCTCGGCATCATCGATATCTGCGAAGGAGATCAAGGCGCAGTGGGTCTCGGCAATGGATGCGGCCGCCGATGATTCTCAAGGAGATTATTCGGTGGATCAAGGACTCACGGCATCAGGCGGCGGAAAAGTCTATATCATCAAATCCGGACAGCTGACGGCGCTGGACGCACAGACGGGAAAGACGGTATGGAAGTTCGGTGCGGGCCTTCAGGCGCCGATCCTGTACCGGAACGGTGTGCTGTACACAGCTTCGAAGCCAGGAACGATCTATGCGGTTAATGCGGTCAACGGGAAAAAGCTCTGGGCTGCCGCCAAGCCTTCAAGCCCGGGAGCGTCGCAGCTGACCGTGGATGGAGAGCGGCTGCTGGTGAGAAGCGGCGGAATTCAGGCGTACCGGCTGAAGGACGGCGTTCTGCAATGGACCGCCAAGGATGAGACCTCGTTCAATCAGCCGATCATGGCGGCAGGCGGACTAGTATTCGCCATGAACACCATTTCCGGGGCCTATATGTTTGACCGGCTGCATGCCTATGATTCGGCGACAGGCAAGCAGCTGTGGGAGTCGAGCCACTACAAGCTGCCCCTAGCAGTGAAGGAAGGCAAAGTAGTGGTACAGCAGGAGAGTACGTTTTTTGAAATACAAGAGCTGACTACGCTCGATACGCTGGACGCCAAGACCGGCAAAATTACCGGAACGACTGTCTATAATCCCGCGAACATCAATCTGACCGATCCTCAGCATACTCCCGGAAATTATGGAGCCTGGGTTGAAGGCGGCCGCATTTATCTGAATGCGGGGAACAAGCTGTACAGCTATCCGGAAGCCGCCGATCCCGCGAAGACAGTGAGGGACACGTATTCGGCGGAGAGCATAGGGCCGAAGGACTTGGCCTACGCGGCGGGCCCGTATGACGAGCGGATTATTTTTACCAATAACCATGATCTGTACGGCGTCAAGACGACCGACAAATCGGCGGTCTCCTATAATGGAAGCATCCGCAATCCTATCGCCCGTCTTGATTTGATCGGCCACGGCATGTATGTAATCCAGACCGACGGACGGCTGATCGGCATCCATCTGAAGACGGCGCAGCCGGTTGTTCAACTGGAGACGGGCGGGCATGTCTTTGGCCCGAGCCTGTCCGAGAGCGGAATGATTATTGTGCAGAGCAGAGGAAAGGTGCAGGCCTTTAAGGAGCCGGATAGTCTCCGAATTAAATAGCGTCCAGGCATCAGGATGTGAACGAGCTTATTCGGCATGCTGCATCACTCTCCAGACAGATCCCATCATTCTGCTCTCTATATTGTTGGCCTAAATCACGCCATGGAGTTAAGCAAAATGCTCTATTGACAAACAATCCCATTCCGCCTACCATGTATATTAATCCTATAAACTTAGTTGGAAAAAGGTTGACCGGATAACCGGAGGCTCTGAATCGCCGCTAGCTGTGCAAGGCAGCATGGCCGGATTCAGGGCCTTTCTTCATATTCGGGAGCAGCAAGGCGCGGAAAATTGTGTGAAAACCATCACAATGAATGGGGGAAGAAACATGACCAAGTATCTGTTTACTTCAGAATCCGTTACGGAAGGACACCCGGATAAAATCTGCGACCAGATTTCGGATGCCATTCTGGACTCCATATTGGAACAGGACCCGAACGGAAGGGTCGCCTGCGAGGTGGCGGTCACGACGGGGCTCGTTCTGATCGCCGGCGAGATTTCGACCTCGGCGAACGTCAATATTCCGGCCATTGCGCGGGATGCGATCGTGAAGATCGGCTACGATCATTCTTCACTCGGCTTCGACGGCCATACCTGCGCCATTCTCAGCTCGCTTGACGAGCAGTCGGCAGATATTGCCCAAGGTGTGGATCAGGCGCTGGAATCGAGACTTCTGGTCAATGCCGGTGAGACGGAAATCGAGCTCGGAGCAGGCGACCAGGGACTGATGTTCGGTTATGCGACGGATGAGACGCCGGAGCTGTTCCCGCTGCCGATCTCCCTGGCCCACAAGCTGGCGAGAAGACTGGCAGAGGCCCGCAAGAGCGGACTGCTGCCGTATCTGCGTCCGGACGGCAAGACGCAGGTAACCGTGGAGTATGACGATGACCGCGCCGTTCGTGTCGACACTATCGTTGTGTCCACCCAGCATGACCCGGACATCGAGCTGGAGCAAATCTGGAAGGATATCATCCGGCATGTCGTGGAGCCGACGGTTCCCGAAGGGCTGCTGGACGGAAGTACGAAGTACTATATTAACCCGACAGGCCGGTTCGTGGTCGGCGGACCGCACGGCGACGCCGGATTGACCGGACGCAAGATCATTGTCGACACCTACGGCGGCTACGCCCGCCATGGAGGCGGAGCCTTCAGCGGCAAGGACCCGACGAAGGTGGACCGCAGCGCCGCTTATGCCGCCCGCCACGTCGCCAAGAACATTGTGGCGGCTGGCCTGGCCCGCCGCACCGAAATTCAGCTGGCCTACGCCATCGGCGTCGCTAGCCCGGTCTCGGTCACGGTGAACAGCTTCGGCACCGGCATCCTTCCCGACGATGAAATCGCCGCTGCGGTGAAGGCAGTCTTCGATCTCCGTCCGGGAGCGATTATCCGGACACTTGATCTCAAGCGGCCGATTTACCGGCAGACTGCTGCTTATGGCCATTTTGGCAGAAGCGATCTGGATCTGCCGTGGGAGCGCACAGACAAGGCCGAAGCGCTCAAGGCGGCCGCTGCCGCGCAGAACCATGGGACGGCGGTGACTGTGGCCGGAGCCAGTGCCGCTCTCTGAACCGAATAATCAGGAAGTCGGAGACAGGATTAGGGCAAGCAGCATACAGGAGGTTGATAGAAATGGCGAAGAACACCAAGCATATTGCCATCTACGGCAAGGGCGGAATCGGCAAATCGACCACTACTTCCAATATCAGCGCCGCCCTGGCGGAAGCGGGTCACCGGGTCATCCAGATCGGCTGCGATCCGAAGAGCGATTCGACTAATACGCTGCGAGGCGGGGATTATTTGCCGACGGTGATCGACAGCCTTAGGGACAGCGGCAAAACGCGGCTGGAGGACATTTCGGCGATCGGATTCAAAGGCATTCTCTGCATCGAGGCGGGCGGCCCCGTGCCCGGCGTCGGCTGCGCGGGGCGCGGCATCAACGCCGCGGTCGGCTTGCTACAGGAGCTGAACGTGTTCGAGGAGTTCAAAGCGGACTATGTGCTGTACGACGTGCTGGGAGACGTCGTCTGCGGCGGCTTTGCCGTTCCGATCCGGGACGGCATTACGGACCGGGCGTATGTCGTCAGCTCCTCTGACTTCATGGCGGTCTACGCCGCGAATAATCTGTTCAAAGCCATCGGCAAATACGCCCCCTCCGGCGGAGCGAGACTCGGGGGCATTATCGGGAACAGCATTCTGCCCGGCTATCCGCAGGCGCTGATCGAGGATTTCGCGAAGGTGACGGGCGCGTCCGTGGCCGGGTATGTGCCCCGGTCGCCTGTTGTGGCGCAGAGCGAGCTTTACGGCAAGACGGTTATCGAAGCCAGTCCGCAGTCGGACCAGGCGGAGGTGTACCGCAAGCTGGCCGCGCATGTAGCCTCCAATGAGCAGTTGACCGTTCCGGCTCCGCTGAACGTTACTGATCTTCGCGACTGGGCGAGAAGCTGGGGGGATGCCATCAACAAGGAGGCGGTATCTTCGGGAACCGCCGCGAACTAAAGGAGATGACGATCATGAATCATGAGATCAGACAGCGGTTCGCTCGGATTCGAGAGAAGCGCCTCGGAACGCTGACCGCCTTCTATGGCGACAGCGGGACGCTGGCGGATGAACTGGAGCGGGAGGAGGCGGCTCAGCGGATCCGCACCTACTCGGAGACGACCGACGACGAGGTGATCGGAGCCATCCGTCTGCTGGGACGGATACGCGGAGCTGTCACGATCATTCACGGCCCTCCGGGCTGCGGCGCGGCGAAGCTTGAGGATGAGCTGCGCTCCGGCGGCGGGCCTTGGCTGCTTACACATATCGAGGAGAATGATTCCATCCTTGGGGCGGACGACAAGCTGAGAGATGCGATCGGCAGAGCGCAGCGGCTGTGGAAGCCGGATATCATCTTCATTCTGGCCACACCTGTCATAGCGATCAACAACGATGACATCCAATCCGCTACTGTAGAAGCGGAGGAGCTGTACGGCATTCCGGTTGTCCCGATATTCGCAGCAGGCTTTCGTTCCAAATCGCCGCTGTACGGCTACGACCTTATCTATCACGCTTTAGCCAAGCATGTGCTGAACACGGAACCAGCTTCGGACAATGGCGGGCGGTTTATCAACCTGATCGGGACAGCGGAGACAAGAACGGGGAATATCATTAGAGAGCTGACAGCCGCAGGAATTTCATATAACAACGTATCCGGATTCTATGCGCTCTCCGATCTCCGCAGGTCTCCGGGAGCCGCCGCCTCCGCAGCACTGGACAGGGATGATGCCGGCTATCTGCTGGCCTGGCTGGAAGAAAGCCGTGGCGTCGCCAGGCTCGATGTCCCGCCGCCGATCGGCTTGACCGGAACTCACCGTTGGCTTCTGGCCGCAGCGGACGCCTTGGACACCGGCGCCGGCGCCGAGACGCGGAGTGTGATCGAGGCCGCCCGGACGGAGACGGCGGAGACGCTCGCACTGCAGCGGCTGGGCGATATTTCGGTCTTCATCGATCTTCCGCCGGAGCAGGCCTTCGGGATCGGCGAACTTGTAACGGAGCTTGGAGCGAAGGTGACTGCCTTTGCTCTAACCCATGCCGACCGTACCCATGCCCCAAGGCTCAGGGAATGGTCCCGCCGCCACAATCCGCATGTGCTGATCGAACCGGGGCAGCCGTTCGAGAAGATCAACGCGCTGAACAAATGGCGGCCGGACCTCTATATCGGCCGGAGCGAGACGGCCGTATGGGCGGCTGCCGCAGGCATTCCGGCAGCTTCGGTGGACGCCGTGGACATTTACGGCTTCCAGGGAGCACTGGCGCTGGCCGGACTCTTCGGCAAGGCGCTGCGGAATCAGGCGCTGAGCCGGTACTTAAGCGCGGGAGGTTCATCCTACCGTGAGGGTTGGCTTGCGAAGAGCGTGAACTGGCATATCAAGCAGGAGGTGCGGTGAAGATGGGACAGACGACGGCGGGGAACCGGAACAGCTGCCTGCTGCACGGCGCGCTTCAGACGATCCGGGCGATTGAGGGGGCGGTGCCAATCATTCACTCTTCCGCCGGCTGCGGCGTGCAGCAGTACCTGGGAGGAAGCACGCTCAGCGGCAACGGCGGCTCGGGCCGCGGCGGCGGCCTCAGCGTTCCATCCACCAATTTTCTGGAGCGGCAGGTTGTGTTCGGCGGCACGTCGAGGCTGAGGGAGCAGCTCAAGAACACCGTCAAGATCAAGGCGGGAGACTTCTATGCCGTTCTGACGGGCTGCACGCCGGAGCTGGTCGGGGACGATGTGCCGGCGATGACCAAAGAGCTGCAGGAGCAGCAGGTGCATGCCATCCATCTCGGCACTCCGGGTTTCAAGGGCAGCGTTCATAACGGCTATACTGCCGCGCTGCTCGGCATTTTGCGGCAATACGACAAGCTGGGGGTAACTGAAGGAGAGCGAAACGGCCGTCTGGTCAATTTGTTCGGCGTAATTCCGGAGCAGGATGTGCACTGGAGAGGCAATTTAGCGGGGCTGAAGCTCAGCTTTGAGGACGCGGGAGCCGAAGTCAATGTCATCTTCGGTCCAGATGCGGCAAGGAAAGAATGGGCGTCGCTTCGGCAGGCGTCGCTCAACGTCTCCTTCTCGGTCCATAGTCTGGAGATTTGCGAATGGCTGGAGCGGCATGCGGGCATTCCCTATGTGCATTTCGACGGCTATCCGGTAGGAGTGGCGCAGACAGGGGGGGTGCTGCGCTGCGTCTTGAATCAGCTTGACCTGGAACCGGATGCGCTGGAGACGCAGATCAAGGCCCAGGAGCGGCGGGAACGCTATTACATCCGCGAGCAGGCGGACGCCTATTACCGCTACGGCTTCCAGAAAAGGCTGGCCGTCGTCGGCGACAGCGCAGCCGCAATAAGCCAGGCCCGGTTCCTGGCCGATCCGCTGGGCTTGCTGCCGGTTCTGATCGTCATTACCGACAACCTGCCGGAGTCGGCGCAGGAACGGATTGTCCATGGCTGGCAGGAACGGCATTCCGGGCTTGAGACGAGAATCGTCTTTGAAACTGACGGACAATTGATTGAGGAACTGCTGCTGGAGGAGGACATCGAGCTGCTGCTGGGCAGTACGATCGAACGAAAAACCGCGGAGCGCAAGGGAATTCCGTTCATTCCCGTGTCGTTCCCGGTTGCGGAGGAGCTGGTGCTTACCCGGGGCTTCGCCGGATTTGGCGGCGGCATCGCGCTGCTGGAGACAGCGGGGAGCGGAATCATCAGGTTCGCGGAAATACGCAGGGAGCTGGAACCGCATCAAATCATGAAGGGGGACGCGAGAGATGAGCAGGGAGCACATCCGAAGCCGGCTTTTTCAGGAGCTGAGCATTAAGAATGAGGTGAATGTGGAGGGAGTGGCGGCCGATCCGGCCATTTTCCAGCATCTCGATCTTGGAGGCGCGCATCAGGAGCAGGTGCATCTGTGCTTTGAAATGGACCACGAAACCCATGAGGGCTTCGATCTGCCTACCGGGTACATTACGCCGGGCGGGCTGCGGGTCGCCTTTCACTGGGACAGCAGATCGGACTTCCGGATCGTCTATGACAGCGGCGAATATGTCTTGACCCATAAGGGAAAGGAACTCTTCCCGGTCACCTTCGACAAGCGGCCCGCCTATTACGGACTTGAGGCCTCGGACGGAACGCCATTCTCCCGGATTGCCGGCTATTCCTCCGGTTATTTGGACGGCGGGACCGTCTCCATCGCGTACAGCAATGAATGCTCGCTGAAGGAGAAGGGCCAGGACTGCCTGTTCTGCAACATTAACGCGACCAAGGATACGTATTCCGAAATTCAGGGCATCAAGTGGAAAAATCCAAGGCAGATCGGTGAAGCCGTTGCGGCGGCTTATCGGCTCGACGGCGTCACCCATACGAACCTGACGGGAGGCTTCGTGCCGGAGCGGCGGGAGGTCGACTACTACATTGACGTGGCCGAAGCCATCCAGGAGAGCACGGGGCTTCAGGACTTCAACGGGACTGCGGTCATCGGGGCTCCGCTGGATCTTGGTATTATCGACCGCTACAAGGAAGCGGGCTTTCGGACGCTCGCGATGAATCTGGAAATGTGGGACCCGGCATTCTATGCCGCGATCCTGCCGGGCAAGGTTGCGGAATGCGGCGGCCGGGAGCATTGGATCAAGGCCATTGAATACGCCGCGAAAGTGTTCGGCAAGGGCAAGGTGCGGTCAGGCTTTGTTGCCGGCATCGAGCCTAAGCGGGCGACGCTGGAAGGCGTGGAATACTTCGCTTCCATCGGAGTATTGTCCCTGACAGGCGCCTGGACGCCGAACCCTGGGTCGGCGCTGGAGGGCCACCGGACACCGCATGCGGAGTGGCATCTCGATGTGGCCTACAAATGCCATGATATTTTCAAAAGATACGGCTTCACCTATCAGGACTATTTCGATATCGCGCCAAGCCCGAACTTCCTGATTCACGATCTGTTCGCGATCGACGAAGAACGGGTTCCGGCGTTTGGCGGGGACAAGCGGGAGCAGCCGGTACAAGGAGACCGTATCGCTTAAAGGCCCGACGTATGGGCCCCCGCAGGATAAACAAGAAACGCAGATGCATTCCACAAAGGCGGCATTATGCGTTTTTTCTTTTTTATTTTATCGTTGACAGCCTGTGTGAATGATGTTATTTTAATAATCACAAATCGCATAAAAATACTATGAATTAAATCACAGGATGCTGACTGTTTAAGCAGAGGCGCTGTGTCCATTTGGACATGGCGCCTTTTGTTTGGAGTTTCATTCTGCTGGCCGGATTTAATTTGATGGGGGAGGAAGAGGATTTATGGGCGAGGCGCTGCTGGAAATCTCCAGCCTGAACAAGTCGTTTGATACCAAAAGCGGTCCCGTGCAGGCGCTCCGGGAAGTTGATCTCCGGGTGGAGAAAGGAGAATTCATCACAGTTATCGGTCCTAGCGGCTGCGGCAAAAGCACCCTGCTGCGCATTATCGCCGGCCTGGATGCCGGCTATGATGGCAAGGTGAAGCTGGGTGGAGCGGAGATTGGCGGCCCCGGCGTCGATAAAGGGTTTATTTTTCAGGAGCATCGCCTGTTTCCCTGGCTTACTGTGGAGAAGAACATCGCTTCCGATCTGCCTCTGCGAAGTCCCGAAGTCCGGAAGAAGGTGGATGAACTGATCGGGCTGGTGAAGCTGAAGGGCTTCGAGAAGGCCTATCCCCGCGAGCTGTCGGGCGGCATGGCCCAGCGGGTGTCGATCGCGCGGGCGCTGCTCCGGAATCCGAAGATTCTGCTGCTCGACGAACCGTTCGGCGCGCTGGATGCTTTTACGAGAGCGCATATGCAGAGTGCTCTGCTGGACATTTGGCGGAACAATGGAACGACGATGATTCTCGTCACGCATGATATCGACGAAGCGGTCTTCCTGGGCAGCCGGGTGGTCATTCTGGACCCCAGACCGGGAAAAATCCGCAAGGTCGTACACATCGATCTTCCGTATCCCCGCAAAAAAGCGTCAACTTCCTTTCAGGAGCTCCGGCTGAAGGTGCTGAGCGAGTTCGAGAAGGTGGAGGAACTGGAGCTGACCGACGGAGCAGGGATTTAGTCGCTCATAAATCCGATTTAATCTATTGGAATTATAATTAATTGTAAATGGAGGATTGATGTTCCGATGAGCAATCGCGCTGCCGTTGTCCGAACGCCGGGAAGACCCGGACGAAGCACGCAGGTGCTTCTCGGTCTGCTGGTTCCGGCTGTGGTACTCGGCCTCTGGCAGATCCTCGGACAGAACGGCTGGATCTCCGATCTGCTGTTTCCGACACCCTATACGATACTGACCTCGCTCGTCTCGCTAGCAGGTTCGGGCGATTTATGGATCAACCTCAGAGTCAGCGCCGCCCGGGCGTTCTCCGGCTTTGTGCTTGGCGGCGGTCTTGGACTCTTCTTCGGCATTCTGGTCGGCCTGTTCAAGCGGTCGGAGAAGCTGCTTGATCCTTCATTCCAGATGATCCGCATGATTCCGAGCCTCGCGGTTGTTCCGCTGTTCATTCTCTGGTTCGGCATCGGGGAGGAATCGAAGGTGCTGCTCATTGCGAAGGGTGCTTTTTTCCCTATCTATATCAACACTTTCATGGCCATACGCGGGGTGGATAACAAGCTGTTTGAGGTTGCTCGGGTGCTCGGCTTCGGCTGGTTCAAACAGGTCACGAAGCTGGTGCTTCCGGCGGCGGTTCCCGGCATCATGCTCGGCGTAAGATTGTCGCTCGGATTGTCCTGGCTGGGTCTGGTGGTTGCCGAATTGATCGCCTCGACATCCGGTATCGGCTATATGATGTCCGATGCCCGGCAATTTGCCGATACACCGGTCGTCTTCGTCGGCATTCTGGTCTTCGCGGTCTGCGGCCTGCTGAGCGATGGGGCGGTCCGTCTCGCGGAACGGCGGCTGCTGCGGTGGAAAGAAAGCCATTAGGTTAAGGAAAGGAGTATGACGATGAGTGAAGGAGCCAAGGCGCTGTTTCGGGCGGGAGCCAAAACTGCCGAAGAAAGCGTCCGGTCTGATACGAAGCGAAAGCCCGCTGTTCTGAGGAAGGCTGAGCCGAGGTGGAGAGCTTATCTCTCGGATCTAGGTGCCGGGGCGCTGATCCCGGTCATTGTGGTGGTGCTCTGGCAGGCCGGCGCCAGCGTCGGATGGCTGTCGCCTGAATTTCTGCCCTCGCCGCTGACCATTGTCCAGTCATTCATAGAGCTGACGGTGTCCGGCGGTCTGGCGCATCATCTGGGCGTCAGTCTCGGGCGGGCCTTCCTGGGCTTTCTGATCGGCGGCGCGGCCGGGCTGCTGCTCGGAGTGCTGAACGGTCTGTTCCGCAGCGCCGAGTATTTGCTTGATCCCGGCATCCAGGTGCTGCGGCTTGTCCCGCATCTGGCGATCGCCCCGCTGATCATTCTCTGGTTCGGCTTCGGCGAAGTTTCGAAGGTAGCCATTATTCTGAGCGGTTCATTCTTTCCGCTCTACATTAATACTTTCTTGGGAATCCGCCACAGCGATCCCAAGCTGCAGGAGGTTGGACGGGTTCTGGGCTTCACACCGTTTCAGCGGCTGCGGCGGCTGATTCTGCCATCGGCGCTGCCGAACATCCTGCTCGGGGTGCGGCTCTCCCTCGGCGTCGCCTGGATCGGTCTGGTCGTCGCCGAACTGATCGGCTCCCAGTCGGGAGTGGGCTTTCTCATTAATGAAGCGAAACAGAATTCCAACACGCCGGTTATCTTCGTCGGCATTTTGATCTTCGCTGTGATCGGCAAGCTGATTGATTCTCTGGTACGGTTGCTGGAACGCAAGTTTTTGTCCTGGCGGGACAGCTATTCGGGCTAGCGAGAGAATTGCCCCGGCGCAAAGGCGCCGTCACATATTTCAACTTCTAAGGAGGCCATAAGCATGACATTTGGAGCAGACAAGGGTGTATTGGAACTTAAGGCAGATGTCCTGATCCTCGGTGGAGGGCCCGCCGGCACATGGGCGGCTCTTGCGGCCGCGGCGAAGGGCGCTTCAGTTGTGCTGGCCGACAAGGGCTACTGCGGGTCAAGCGGCGCGACGGCTCCGTCCGGAACGGGTGTCTGGTATGTTGAGCCGGACCGGGAACTCCGTGAGAAGGCCAAGGCCAGCCGGTATACGCTGGGCGGCCAGCTGGCAGAGGACCGCTGGATGGACCGGGTGCTGGACCGGACCTACGAGAACATGAACCGGCTCGGCGTCTCGGGTTACCCGTTCCCGGTCGATGAATATGGCAGGCAGCACCGGCGGGGGCTGCAAGGCCCCGAGTACATGAGGCTTATGCGCAAGCTGGTCAAGAAGGCTGGCGTCCGCATTCTCGACCACAGCCCGGCGCTGGAGCTGCTCGCCGATGAGCATGGCGTGGGCGGCGCCTCCGGCGTCCGCACGCAGAGCGGCGGAACATGGAAAGTGACGGCGGGGGCGGTTGTAATCGCCACCGGAGGCTGCGCCTTCCTGAGCAAGGCGCTCGGCTGCAACGTGCTGACCGGCGATGGCCTGCTGCTTGCCGCAGAGGCCGGGGCATCGATGTCGGGCATGGAATTCTCCAACGCCTATGCCATCTGCCCGACGTTCTCCACTGTAACGAAGACGGCGTATTACAGCTACGCCAGCTTCTATTATGAGGACGGCAGCGTCGTGGAAGGAGCCGGCTCGAAGAAGGGGCGCTCCGTGATCGCCCGGAATCTGCTCGCCGGCCGCCAGGTCTACGCCAAGCTGGACCAGGCTCCCGAGGATTTGCAGCCGCTGCTGCGGGTCGCGCAGACGAACTTCTTCCTGCCCTTCGACCGGCTTGGCATCAATCCGTTTAAGGATGCTTTCCCGGTTACGCTTCGGCTGGAAGGAACGGTTCGCGGCACCGGAGGAATTCGCATAACAGACGAGAACTGCGGTACCGGGGTGCCGGGTCTTTACGCCGCCGGCGATGCGGCGACCCGCGAGCTGATCTGCGGCGGCTTCACAGGCGGAGGCAGCCACAATGCCGCCTGGGCGATGTCGTCGGGCTCCTTCGCTGGCGAAGGAGCGGCCGACTATGCGCTGAGCCTTGGAGCCCGCGCCGCAGGGCGCAACCCGTCCGGACTGTCGTCCTCTACGCTGACCGCCCATGAGGGTGACCGGGGCTACCAGAACCGGACGGCGGAATACATCTCGGCCGTTCAGGACGAGGTGAAGCCTTACGATATTAATCTGTTCCGCACCGAGGCGGGACTTACGGCCTCACTGGACCGGCTGGACCAGCTGTGGGAGGAGCTGCGCGGCGGCGAGGTCGCCCTTACCGCCCACGGGCTGAAGCGGCGCGAAGCCGCCGCCATGACGGCGACGGCCCGCTGGATGTATGCTTCGGCGCTGGCGCGGACCGAGACGAGAGGCATGCACAAGCGCGAGGATTACAAGGCGCTTGACGACAGCCAGCATTACCGTCTTGTGAGCGGCGGGCTCGACGACATCTGGGTGTCTCCCGAAGCCGTGAAGGAGAGTGCGCTGCTATGATCGAGATTGTCAGCGCAGAGCGGTGCATCGGCTGCAATCAATGCGTGTCCGTCTGCCCGACCAACGTATTCGACAAGGGCGAGGCAGGGGTGCCGGTGATCGCACGCCAGAGTGACTGCCAGACCTGCTTCATGTGCGAGCTGTACTGCCCGGTTGACGCCCTCTATGTGGCGCCCGATGCGGAAGCCGCAACCGGTGTGACGGAAGAGCAGCTATCTTCGGGAGAGCTGCTTGGAGGATACCGGGCCAAGGTCGGCTGGGGCAAAGGGCGTCAGCCCGTAGCCAGCCACAGCTTTATGATTGATCTGTCCCGCCGTGCGGGATTTTAACAACAACGACTGATTTTTAATTACTGAGGGGAGAAATGGTAAATGACGCGCACTGGCAGAGAGATTCAAAGGGGAGAGGCGCGGGGCTTCCGGCTAGCGCTGATTACAGGCATGATTCTGATGCTGCTGGCGGTTACCGCCTGCGGAAATAACGGGAATGCCGGAAATCAGGCTGACGGAGCCGGCAAAGCGGAAGCGGCAGGCAGCGAGAGCAGCAAGGCTAGTAACGTTCCCGCTGTGCTGAATTATGGATACATCGGAAGCAACAAGCTCAATCTGCCCGGCGGCGCCGAGGGCTGGGGCCTGTATAAGGGCATCATTCAGGAGGAATTGAAGAAGTACGGAATTACGGAAATCAAGCTGACCGGCTTTCCCAACGGTCCCGACCAGACGGAGTCGCTGATCAGCGGCCGGCTGGATTTCGGCTCACTGGGCGACACGCCGGCGCTTATCGCCCGTTCCGGCGGGGCCAAGACGCGTCTGATCGGCCAGGGATCGGCCCATACGGTCGGCTATCTGATCGCGAAGAAGGACGGTCCGAAGACGGTGAAGGATCTTCAGGGCAAGACGATCGCGACTCAGAAGGGCTCGTTCATGCACCGCTATCTGGTTGGACTGCTGAAGCAGGAAGGCGTCACCGACTACAAACTGGTGCACATGCTGATACCGGACGCGACGGCGGCTCTTGCCCGGGGCGACATTGACGCGACGACGAACAACGGCGTTCAAGCCATCAAGCAGATCGACAGCGGATATCCGCTGCTGGATGACGCTACGAAGCATCCGGATTTGCTGGGATCCAGCGTAACGGTCGTGTCCGAGGATTATTTAGCCAAGTTCCCGGATTTTCCGAAGGTATGGAACGAGGCCCGGGAGAAGGCGCTGGCCGACTTGAAGCAGCACCCGGATGAGTATTACAAGTTCCTGGCCGAAATCGGGGATACGACGACGGATATCGTCAAGCAGGTCAGCCCCATCGAAGATTTGAAGGATACAGCTTTTACCGATGACGGGCTGGCGCTGCTGGAAGGCACCAAGAGTTTCCTTGTTGAGGAGAAGCTGGCCAAGAAGGACTTCTCGATTGATGAGTGGCAGATTAAATAATAGGGTAGGCCGGGTTATCCGGGAAGGCGGGCTGGGATGTTTGGCCCGTCTTTTTTTCTGGATTTCGCGGTTTTTCCGCGTTTTTTCTTGGATTTTCGCTGATTTTGTCGAATGCGAAGAGGCATTTTGGAGCATAACGAAATCACTGAAAACAAGCCTATTTTTCTATATACGATGCAAAAATAAGAGCTTATACTAAAGCTGCGCACCGTTTTCAGCAGGGTGGCTGCTCCCCCAGGGCATACTTAGTAACTTGAGAATTTATAGCTGGAGGAGAATGTATGAGTACTATTGACCTGGCGGGCCAGCTTTCCAATTACACGGGAAGATTACTTCGGGAACGGTTCGGGAGAGGTCCCGAATCGGTATATGCTTCAATCGGGAAGCATTGTGTGGCGATGCATATCCGCAACTTCATGGGACCGGTGGAACGCTTTTTGCTAGGCAAGGAGGAGGAGCAGGCCTTTCGGTATACAAGGGAGCTGCTGATGAAATCGCTCCTGCCGGAACTTTCTTCTTATTTAAAGGACGAGTTGGATTTTGACGCCGGCGAGATTTTTTATGACTGGGGCATACATAACGCATCTGGGATGATTGTGGCGCTTGCTGAGGGATGTGAGGCTTCGGCCGACAGTTACGCGAGGCAGGAGGAAGTTCACGCCGAGATTAACGAGGTGAGCAGCAAGGTTCAGAAACTCCCCAACCTGACAAGCTCTTGGTGGATCAATCCGCGCATGCTGATCATCAGGCGAGAAGGCATACTGATCCCGTTGGAGAAAGAACTGCTCGAGCTTGGCTATGAGAACACATTGAGGACGACCAAGCGGAAGATGGAGAAGCGTTATCTGGAGATGACGACGGTAGCCTCGCTGCTTGGCAAGGAATTGTCTGATATTTATGTGGACTGGGATTTCAACAAGGATACCAGCGTCATCGCCTATACGTTCAAATAAGATCACTTATCGGGTGGAAATGGGTCGGACATGCAAATGAGCCGAACGTGAGCCGGAGCAAGGGGGGAGCCCCTTTCTTCGGCTTTTTCATTTTCGCGGATAGGGTTCGGTTGGCAGACTCAAGCAAGGAGGGACGGTACAATTATGGAAGATCAGATGCAGAAGGTTCTGTATGTAGAGGACAACCTGTTGAATATGGCGCTCATGCACCATCTCTTCAAGAAGAATCTGCCGTCCGTCCAGCTTCTGAAGGCTGAAACCGGTGAGCAGGGGCTGGAAATCGCCGAACAGCAGCTTCCCGACCTGATTATTATGGATATTGGCCTGCCGGGAATGAACGGCTATGAGACGCTGGAGTGTCTGCAGCGAAGCGCCGGCACCTGCGGTATTCCGGTACTCGCGATCAGCGCGTTCGCCCAACTGTCGGATCTGGCCATGGCCCGGGATACGGGATTCGCCGGATACATTACGAAGCCGATTCAAGTGAGAGTCTTCACGGAGACCGTTCAGGAACTGCTCGCCGGAGCGGGAAGATTGACTCGCAACTGACGCATTAGAAGTGAAAGCAAGCCTTGGGGAAAGGGCCGTCTTCTCTGTGTGAAAAGGCATACCAAGAGCATGGCCCGTACTGCTGATCAGCCTGGATTTTTGGAATTGACTTTCGCCCGGATATGCCACATATTATTAGTACAGTTTTTAATTAATAGAGTGTTTACTATTCTTCTTAACTATTCCACAAACGGGCGGTGGATTGTTGTGACGAAGAACTATACGGATGATTGTGATTGTTCGCCGACCGGATATGCCTACTCCAGGGCCGCTGAGGAAGAAGGACAGACCGTCGTCGAAAAGCCTACGTCCCCGCTGAATATCCTGGTGGCGGAGGATAACGAGGTGAACCAGATTGTGCTCCGGAAGATGCTGGAGAAACGGGGACATGCCGTATCCGTGGTATCGGACGGGCAGGAAGCCCTGGAGGTGCTCCAGACGAACACCTACGATCTGGTTTTTATGGACGTGCAGATGCCAAGGATGAACGGACTGGAGGCGGTCCGGGTGATCAAGGATACGATGCCGCCCGAAGCTATACCGGTCATTATCGCCGTCACGGCCAATGCGCTGAAGGAGGACCGGGAACGCTGTCTGGCCGCAGGTATGGACGAATACATCAGCAAGCCTGTACGCAGCGAGACACTTCGAAGCGTAATTTCCAAATTCTTTTGAGATAGCCGCCGCTATTCGGTAACCTAACCGGAGGCGACGGTTTTTTTGTAACGTGGCCCAATTCCCAGTACCTGAAAACTATACATGGGAAAAAGGCAAGGTCCGTTCGTATCCTTTCACGACGGTCTTGCCTAATTTAGTTTTCAGACGAAAACCATTCTCCTGCTGTTGCCATCTCCTGGATAAGTTGCATAATCTTAAATAATATAATACAATTCTTAAATTTATTTCATGAGGTTGTTGTGTATTATTATTTGGTAGTTACTATTAAAGGGGTTGTTTGCAGTTAATAGAAAAATGATCATGTTATCTTCGTTGCTGCTTTTTAGCATGCTGTTGGCTTGCAGCAGCCAGCAAAGCGGAACTTCTTATACAACTGCCTCAGAATCATCTGTGCAAGCAGCAACATCCTTTTCTCCAGAGATTACGGATACTCCTGCTGAAAAAAACGGGGATACCGTCAGCAAGTTTCCGAAATCTATTCTTTCTGATTCTATTTCTTTGGATTCTGCTAGCAGTACACCTTCCATTCGAGCAGAAACGGATCTTGAAGAGGGAAAGATATTAATGATTTCTGGGGACCGTGAAGAGCGTGGACATCTAATTGTTCCAAGTGTTTTGGGAGCTGAGGGCGATCAGACATTTCAGAGCAATTATAAAATTGTCTATCGGAAGGGAAATAATGATGAAGTTCTTTTGGAGTTGCCCGCCTTTTTGTATGTGCAGCCAACTGATAAAATAATACCTTTTGATAAAGTAAGCTTTAAGGAAGCAGACATTTTCTTGCTAACCCCGCAATATCGGACTGGGCACGGTCTTGAAGCGTATGTGTTCGCAACGGATAAACAAAATGGGAATGTATTTCCTATAGAGATTCGGAAGGGGAAAACAACTTCTAAAATGCTCTTGTATTCCGAACTGAACAGTCCCTTTAATCAAAACGAACAATTAGTTGTGTATCCTCCAATAGGAGCTGGTACGCCTGAACAGGACGCCAAGGAAATCCATTTTAAGTTAGACCTCCGCAATAAGCAATTAATTGCAAAATAAAAAATAGCTGCCCTAACTGATATACTCCCCATATACTAGACAGGCGAAATAATAAAAACCTGTTGCTGTATGGGGAGCGTTTTTATGGATACTAAGAGGTATATGGATTAGAAAAACAAACGACCCTTCAAGAAATTGAACATATTTTAACTTCACGCTGATCAGGATTATTTGGAAAGAGCCTTGTCGCAATACCAAACTATCGAGAAGTATCAGATTGCGAGTCGAACCCAACTCTCAAACTGGATAAAGAAGTATAGTGGTCATAGCAGCAGCTTTACAGTTGGCTCAGGGGGAATCAGGACTTTCCTGACAGCACATGAAACCTTGAGACAGGGCCAATACTAAACGGGTATGAAATCCAACCTTGGTGAGGACTGAAGTCATGAACAAGCAGTCAGCTTCGGAGAAGCAGGGCAAGCTTAAATGGTGGCAGTTGTCCCTGCTGGGAGTCGCGGGTACGATCGGGACGGGATATTTTCTAGGATCGGGGCTTGCGGTCATGATCGGCGGTCCTGCCGTAATTATCGCGTACGTACTTGCGGCTGCGGGAACCTACGTCGTCTTTGACGCGCTGTCGCGCATGACGGCAGATCATCCGGAGCAGGGTTCCTTCCGGTCCTATGCGCAGCAGGCTTTCGGGAACTGGGCAGGATTCGGCAGCGGATATATCTACTGGTGCTCCGAACTGCTGATTATGGGCAGCCAACTGACGGCTTTGTCTATTTTCTCACGCTTCTGGTTCCCCGCCGTTCCCATGTGGATGTTCGCGGCAGGCTTCGGACTGCTGAGCCTTATCATCGTCTTCTTCGGCAACAAGGGTTTCGATAAGGTCGAGAATGTGCTGGCGGTTATAAAAATTGCGGCTATCCTCATGTTTCTGATTATCGCGGCTGGACTCTTGGCAGGCTGGATCGACGGCGGGCAATATAAGCCCAGTGTGCCAATGAGCAGGCATGAGCTTTTTCCGAAAGGCTTGATGGGGTTGTGGACGGCATTTATTTATGCCTTTTACGCCTACGGAGGTATCGAGGTACTGGGCATCATGTCTTACCGTCTGCGGAAGCCGGAAGAAGCTCCCAAGGCGGGTAAAATCATGCTGCTCCTGCTGGGTGGGGTCTATGTGATCTCTATCGGCTTGGCTGTCTCAATGGTTCCCCACGGAGAGTTCAATCCGAAGGAAAGCCCGTTCGTACTGGCGCTCAGCAGCGACCATCTCAAGTTCGTGCCCCATGTCTTCAACGGTGTTCTCATCATTGCAGGTTTCTCGACCATGACTGCTTCGCTGTATGCCGTTACGTCCATGATGATAACCCTGGCCCGGGAAGGAGACGCCCCCGCTTTATTCTCGCGCAAGCTGAAGGATAAATATCCGCTGCCGGCCCTATGCCTCATTTCGGCTGGACTCGCGGCCACAATCGTCATGTCGCTGCTCATGCCCGGGAAGGTGTATGAATATATCACAACGGCTGCCGGATTGATGCTTCTCTATAACTGGTCGTTTATTCTGCTGTCCTCCAGCAGGCTGCTTAAGCCGGTGAAGCTTGGAAGATTCAAGCGGTGGTGCGGCCTGATCCTTATTGCAGCGGCGGTGAGCGGAACGCTCTTTCATCCGGACAGCCGGCCCGGCTTCTTCATCAGCCTGCTGCTGGTTGCTGTGATCGCCGGTTGCGATGCAGTTCTGCAGTATGTTCGAAAGGGACGCAAGAACGGAGGGAAGGGACGCGGACCCCGCAATCCTTCTGAATCAGCCGAACATGTCACTCTGCTGGGCACGGCATTTCGGATCAAGGGAGTACGGCTGCGCAGATCGCGATCTCCGCATTAAGGGAAGAAGAGCATGCGCGCAGCCTGATAGCCGAAATAGAGGCCGAAGCCGATGAGCGTCAGTCCGGACAGCAGCGACAGTCCCTTAATGAACCGCTCAGTCAGCAGCCGGCGGAAGATGCTCGCCGCTCCCGCCATGCAGAAGTCCCACATCAGTATCCCGAGAACGATGCCCCCGCTGTAGAATAGCAGCAGCCGCATCGGATACTCTTCCGCTGCCTGGGCGAGGACGGAGCCGTAAATGCCCAGCCAGAACAAGATGGACAGCGGATTGAAGAGCGACATCAGAAGTCCCGATAAGTATGACTTGCCGAGACGCGAATCTTCGCCTCCCCTGTAACCGTAGACGGACGTGCCGCCCGCATTCTTAACGCTCTCGAGTCCGGTATAGGTGAGGACGAAGAAGCCGAATAGCCATAGGAAAGCCTTGATGTACGGATATTCAAGCAGCCTGATTACTCCAAAATAGACCAGCAGCATGTAGAGAATATCGGCGCAGACCGCCCCTAGCCCGACGAACCAGGCGTGCAGAAAGCCGCTCCGGATGCCCTTGTCCAGCTGTGCGGCGTTGATGGGTCCGATCGGAGCGGACAGCGATATACCGAGAATCATATAGCCGAAAAAAATACCCACTTTCACAATCTCCTCGCCAATTAATGGATCACCTGTCTTATCCTATTCAGCGAGCGTGGCCTGTACCACTAATTTAGCAACCTGCCCAATCAGCATATATTCTCTTGCAACCTTCCGGATTATCCTTTAGAATATGACAATACGCTAATGACATTGACGAAGAGAGTAAGCGTCCATACGGATCTGGACAGGGAGGGCATGCCGGAGATTGAGAGCTGCCTCTGAGACGGAGACGCCGAAGTTCACTTCATAGTCGGATTCCCGAAGTGCCTTTTTAGGCTATGTGTAAGGATTCCCGCGCCCCGCGTTACCGGGTCAAAGACAGAGCTTCTTCAGACGTTTGGCAGATTCCCCGAATCCAGTCAAATGCGTAGATGTCTCTAAATAAGGGTGGTACCACGGCTCCTCGTCCCTTGACGAGGGGCCTTTTTGCGTATATTGCGTATATTTATTTGAGAAAAAGGAGTGCAGATGAACATGAGCAACGCCGAATTGGAGCAATTGAGAAACCGTCTGGACGAAATCAACAGCGAGCTGCTGAAGCTGATTTCGGAACGCGCGACTGTGGTGCAGGACATCGGAGCCGTTAAGGAGAAGCAGGGGGTGCCGAAGTTCGATCCCGAGCGGGAGAAAAAGATGCTGGATAAGCTGGTCGAAGAGAACAAGGGTCCGTTCACGGAAAGCACGATCCGTACGCTGTTCAAGCAGATCTTCAAGGCTTCCCTTGATCTGCAGAGCACCGAGCACAAGAAGAACCTGCTCGTCAGCCGCAAGACTCGCAAGGAAGACACCCTCATCCTTCTTCCGCAGGATGTCGTGGTCGGCGGAAATGCCTCGCTGATGGTGGCGGGACCTTGCTCCGTCGAGAGCGAGCTGCAGACGCGCACGGTGGCGGCCGCTCTGGCCAAGGCCGGCATCAAAGTAATGCGCGGCGGTGCGTTCAAGCCCCGCACCTCGCCTTACGATTTCCAGGGCCTCGGCATGGACGGCCTCCGCATTCTGCGTGAAGCAGCCGACGAGTACGGCCTGCTCACGATCAGCGAGATCGTGGACCCGGCGCATATTGAGCCTTCGCTCGACTATGTCGACATCATCCAGATCGGCGCCCGCAACATGCAGAACTTCGAGCTGCTGAAGGCTGCCGGCGAAGTGAACAAACCGGTGCTGCTGAAGCGCGGTCTGGCAGCAACGATGGAGGAATTCCTGCATGCAGCCGAGTACATTCTGTCCCGCGGCAACACTCAGGTTATGCTGATCGAGCGCGGTATCCGCACCTATGAGAAATGGACGCGCAACACGCTCGACATTTCCGCAGTGCCGATTCTGAAGCAGGAGAGCCATCTGCCTGTGTTGGTCGACGTGACGCATTCCACCGGACGCAAAGACATCCTCGTGCCTTGCGCCAAGGCCGCGCTGGCGGCCGGAGCCGACGGCATTATGGTTGAGGTTCATCCGGACCCGGCAACGGCGCTGTCCGATGCGGCGCAGCAGCTTAACATCGACGAATTCAACACTTTCTTCAATGACGTGAAAGCCTCCGGCCTGTTCCGCGAATAGTCGGAAAGTCCGCAGCTGTCTTCCATAAGGCCTCCGGGGTTCGCACCCCGGGGGCTTTTTTGCGTAGATGGCCATAAGTGTGCCCGCTGTTTGGTTTCAAATTATCGGATAAGCAGGGACTAGGCCGCAGCGGAGACTATGGGTGTAGATTACGTGAATTACGTGAACAGATGCTTACACGCGGATTATCCGTTATTGTTGCGACCGAACTCACGGGACCTCCGTATATTGTCATAACGCGCACAGAACGGCTGGTGGGTTCCGATGCATGGACGGCCGGAACAATCCGCCGGAAGGGCCGTGCAATTATGGAGGGGGAATGTTTGTGAGTAGCACCGAATTGAATCCCAAAATGAAATCCTGGCGTCCGGGAAAAATGATCGGCGTGGCTGTAGCTGTTGTTCTTGTGCTGCTGATTGGAGGCAATGCGTACTCTTCGGTCGAATACGGTCATGTCGGTCTGTACAAAACCTTCGGGAAGCTCGACGACCAGGTGCTGTCTCCAGGCATACATCTTAAAATTCCGTTCATCCAATCCATTATTCAGGTCAACACCCAGGTCACCAAATCGGAGACCGATACATCGGCTTCCTCCAAGGATCTTCAGCCCGTATCGACGCATGTGGCGGTGAACTATTCCGTGAACAAGGAATCGGCTTTCAATTTGATGAACAATATCGGGGGCCGCTTCGATTCTGTCATCATCAACCCCGCCATCCAGGAAATCGTCAAGGAAGTGACGGCCCGCTATCCAGCAGAAGACCTGATTACCCGCCGGGATATCGTGGCTGGGGAGATCAGCGAGCTTCTGACCAAGCGTCTGGCCAAATACGATCTCATCGTCAACGATATCAACATCGTCAACTTCAAGTTCTCCGATGCCTTCAATCAGTCGATCGAAGCCAAGCAGGTAGCCCAGCAGCAGGCGCTGAAGGCGGAGAACGATTTGAAACGGGTTCAGATCGAAGCGAAGCAGAAGGTCGCCCAGGCTCAAGCCGAAGCCGAGTCGCTGAAGCTGAAGAAGCAGGAGGTTACGCCCGAGCTGGTGCAGCTCAAGCAGATTGAGGTGCAGGAGAAGGCACTGGACAAATGGGACGGGAAGCTGCCGAGTGTAACGGGCGGAGCCACGCCATTCATTGATTTGGACTCTCTGGCGTCGAAATAAGCGGGAATGGTCCGCTCTATTACCTTCAATCCCCAAGAAAGGCTCTTCGGTCTGCGTGACCGGAGAGCCTTTTGACGGTAGCAATAGGCATGTTGGCGTCAATCGCTGCGATGTTCGATTCTGATAATTGAATAGCCAGCCGCCTGCGCAGGGACAGAATCTGGTTGCCCTGCTTAAGCGCCAGCTTTGCAAAGAAAGCCTCCTGATTGTATGATTACAGAGATATCAGGAACTTTACTGAATTGAATTAATGGAGGAACGCATATGAGCGAGAGCAATCTGACACGCATGATCGACCATACGCTGCTTAAGGCGGATGCCCTTAAGGAAGATATCATCAAGCTGGCCGAGGAGGCCAAAACCTATAAATTCGCTTCCGTCTGCGTCAACCCGGCTTGGGTGGCGACAGCGTATGAGGTGCTGAAGGATACGCCGGAAGTGAAGGTCTGTACCGTCATCGGCTTCCCTCTGGGAGCTTCGACGCCTGAGACGAAGGCTTTTGAGACGGAGAATGCCATTCAGGCCGGAGCCGAGGAAGTGGATATGGTCATCAATATCGGTGCGCTGAAGAGCGGGGATGACGAATGGGTGAAGCGGGATATCGCCGCCGTAACGGGAGCAGCCCGCGGCAAAGCGCTGACCAAGGTCATCATTGAAACCTGCCTGCTGACGGACGAGGAGAAGGTTCGCGCCTGCAAGCTGGCAGTCGAAGCCGGAGCCGATTATGTCAAGACCTCGACCGGCTTCTCGACGGGAGGGGCGACCAAGGAAGATATCGCCTTGATGCGGCGGACCGTGGGTCCGAATATCGGTGTGAAGGCGTCCGGCGGGGTCCGCAGCGCTGAGGATGCTCTGGTGATGATCGGAGCAGGCGCAACGCGAATCGGGACGAGCGGCGGCGTCGCCATTGCCAAGGGCGAGCAGAACATCAGCGGATACTGAGTTCATGCCCTCTGCGAACGGATATTAAGTGATAGGGCCGAAGGGACAACCCCTTTCGGGCCTATCCTGCAATGTAAATTGTAAGCGCTACCTAAAATAAATTTATAATTCTCATTGGAATAATGAGATTTACTCTTTTCAAATGGAAATGTTTGTGAGAGAATAGGAACAAATTCGAGCGCTCACCCGCTTCCCATTGAATAAAAGGAGGATTTTTGATGCCAGAACAACCGAAGCTTTCGTTTGAAACCCTTGCTGTCCATGCCGGACAGGAAATCGATCCCACCACCTTCTCCCGGGCGGTTCCGCTCTACCAGACGACGTCCTATGGCTTCCGCGACACCGAGCATGCCGCCAATCTATTCGGGCTTAAAGAGTTCGGCAATATTTATACCCGGCTGATGAATCCGACTACCGATGTGTTCGAGCAGCGGATCGCCGCTCTGGAGGGAGGCGTAGGTGCGCTTGCCACAGCGTCCGGTGCAGCCGCTATTTCCTTCTCCATTCTGAATATCGCCGGAGCTGGCGACGAGATCGTATCTTCGGCGAGCCTGTACGGCGGAACGTACAATCTGTTCTCCACAACGCTTCCGAAGATTGGCATCAAAGTGAGCTTTGTCGATCAGAGCGACCCTGAGAACTTCCGCAAGGCGATTACGGCGAACACGAAAGCTCTGTATGCAGAGACGATCGGCAATCCGAAGGGCGATATCCTCGACATTGAAGCGGTAGCGGCCATCGCGCATGAGCACGGCATTCCGCTGATCGTCGATAACACCTTCCCGAGCCCGTACCTGCTCCGGCCGATCGAGCATGGGGCGGATATCGTCGTTCACTCGGCGACGAAATTCATCGGCGGACACGGCACCTCAATCGGCGGCATCATCGTCGACGGCGGCAAGTTCGACTGGGCGGCCAGCGGCAAATTTCCGGGACTCACGGAGCCGGATCCGAGCTACCACGGCCTCGTCTATACGGAAGCGCTTGGTCCGGTCGCTTATATCATTAAGGCCCGCGTACAACTGCTTCGCGACTTGGGCGCTTCGATCTCGCCGTTCAATTCCTGGCTGCTCTTGCAGGGGCTTGAGACGCTGCACCTGCGCTTGGAGCGACACAGCGAGAACGCGCTGAAGGTCGCGCAGTATCTGGAGAACCACAAAGATGTGGAGTGGGTGAGCTATCCGGGACTGCCTAGCCATCCTTCTTATGAGCTGGCGCAGAAATATTTGCCGAAAGGGCAGGGAGCCATCCTGACGTTCGGCATCAAGGGAGGCGCTGAGGCTGGAACGCGGGTTATCGAGAATGTAAAGCTGTTCTCGCATCTGGCCAATGTCGGGGATTCGAAGTCGCTGATCATCCACCCGGCCAGCACGACCCATCAGCAGCTGTCAGCGGAAGAGCAGGTGTCGGCAGGGGTATCGCCGGAACTGATCCGCCTGTCGATCGGCACGGAAGCGATTCAGGATATTATCGCGGATCTGGAGCAGGCGATCCAAGCTGCAGTTGCCGTCCCGGCCCAATAACAGCCATCTTCCAATTTCAGTCTTCCGGCACTTCTGCAAGCCGCTTTGTCCGCTCCCGCAGGGTAAGCGAAAATCAATCGGTCCTTCACGACACACGGGCTGCATAATTTGCGGTAACCTTCCGTAAGCATGTAAAGAGACCTTCAATACAGACTGCAGACCTTTTGTCAGGACCGGCTGAGGCGCGGCCCATAGGCCGCGCCTCAGCCGGTTAATTATAGGAAAGGGCAGGTGCGAACAATGGGGGATAAGCAATGGCGGGGAAATGAGGCCGGCGGTGCGCTATCGGCCGGAACAGCGGCCGAGTGGCTGAAAGAAGGAGGCGCTTATCTGCCTCCATCCTTAAGAGGACTGCGTCCGGCCTTTCTTGTGCTGCCCGAAGGCAGGGAGGATCGTCCTTCCGGACGCGAGCCGGCGGCATCCGGGCCCAGCCTGATCCGTTCGGAGGAGTGGCTGAAGAGCTCAGGTCCGCTGTATGAAGCCTGGCTCGCCAGCGAAGGGGAGCAGGAGGCGGAGCAAGCTCTGCGCCGGATCTGCTATCGGCTGCGCGACGAGGCCGCCGCACAGTTCACTGGAGGAGGCGGCGCTTGGACCGCGGCTGCGCTTCCGGTGCTTCCGGAGCTAAGCGACCGGCCGGACTTGCTGGCGGCGCTTCAGGATGCAGTGTTGGAAGCGCTTTTTCGGGCGGTAGGCGAGCGGCAGCGCGGGGGCGGCGACGCCCGCCTGGACCTGCTGGCGTCCTATCCCGCCAGCGCCTGGGAATTCGCGGCTGCGCGCGAATTCATCGAGTCGGTGGCCGAGCAGCTTCTCGGCCACCGGTACGCGGCGGCGTGCCGCATCGGGGCGCTGATCGCCCCGGACATCCCGCCCGCCGCCGCGCTGGAAATCGGGCGCACCGCCGATTTCCTGGTGATCGACGGCGCGGCGGCTGGAGCCGCGCCGCTTGACGCCGCGAGCTTCGCTAATGCGGCGGAGGGCATAGCAGCCGCCGTGCGGCGGGTGAAGCCCGCGGCGGCCGTGTTCGCCGCCGGAGCGCCGGCGGCGGAGGCGCTGGCCGATCTGTATCGGATCGGCTTGAACGGGATCTTCTGCGCCCCGGCCCAGCGGACGGAGGCGCTGCTGCGGGCGGCATGCCTGGTCTGGATGGACCGGCATGAGAGCGGAGGGAGCGCGTCTGCGGTAGAGCTGTAATCCGCGTGCCATCCCGCTAGAATGGAAGTATCTTAATTCATCTGGGAGGTGTCCCGGCCTTAGGGCTGTCGGACACCTCTTTTCGTCTTACGGCGGCTCGATGAAGAAGTCCAACCGGCAAGATGTTTCATTTTAAAATGCTAGTCCGATCCAATCATTCGTTGAAAAAAGCGCGTGGCACCACTTCGCCAAAGGGAATAATTTCATCCTGCTGCTGAATCGGCAGAATACGTTCTAACCGGTCAAATCCCTCTAGATTATTAAAGGCTGCCCTCCATTTGCCTCCAGCGGCTGCTTTTTCTCATAAATTGCATGCTCACATGCTCCATATCCTTCTTAATGGTTTCGGAGTAGCCAAGCTGTTTGTACAAACGGATGGTATCGGTGAAGGACGAGCCTGTAAATATTTCGAAACAGTCATTGGGCTGAATTCGCGTCTCGATTTCGAGCATCAAGGCCCGGCCGAACCCTCTTCTCTGATAATCGGGGTGTACGATTAGGCGGCCAATGTGGCATACGCCTTGATCATCAAGGCGGGCGCGGACAGAACCCGTAATCATTCCGTTATCTGTTTTTTTTAGGAATAGCGAGCTTGTAAATTCTGCTTCGATGCTGACAAGCGTTTGGGTAAGCGGTGCGAGGTTATAGTTGCCGACAGCAGCTGCTACAGACTGGAAAGAGAGTTTCTGCAGCCTCAGGATTTCCGGCAAATCCGTTTTCTGCGCTTGTTCAATCATGTGAACCTCCTATATTTTTCGTGTATGGGATGATTTGGAGGTGATGTTAAAGCATAAAAAGATACCCGTCAATGAGAAAGATTCCTCTAGAAGTGAAGCTTTTTGAATGATCATCTTATTCGGAATATTATGGAACTGGTCATTTCTTGATTCTATACGGGGTACCCGACCTGCCTCGCAGGCTGCGAGCAATACTTCTTAGAGACATTCTCACAGATAAGCCTATGGGGCCGCCAATTACCTGGAGAATGAATTTTTTTAATCATTTATGATTTGGACATGACCCAGACTAGCGGTACGCTGCTCCTTGAAGGAGGCGGGAAGGTTGTTGATGCAGCCGTAAAGAATGGAAGCGGATGATCATCATGACATCCCACGAAATTTCCGACAAGTCTTAGCCGTTTAGCTGGGTCATTCAACCTTAAGTGAGCGGTGGAGCTGTTCACTATTGCGTAGAACTTGGTATGGATTCCATCCATTTACCGACTCTTGGATTTATAGGATTTGGACTGGAACGCTTTGCTTATGCTTATTTATGCCAGCTAGGCCTCGGCGGGCTAGACACCGCCTTGTCATTGCTGAGAGAGTAAAATGTCTGTTGAGATGTCAGTTGTCCATTCAAAGGAGCAGTAACGGTTTCCGGTAGC
>RCUO01000179.1_pt1 | contig 39850 bp, 30 predicted proteins | sample 2166161 | NCBI WGS metagenome assembly RCUO01 (sample SAMN09932617, study PRJNA488358) | compost metagenome | feature: garden; material: soil; isolation source: compost soil in cyclohexanecarbonitrile-enriched culture | place: Germany: Experimental Botanical Garden Goettingen | collected 2016-01-27
TCGCAGGTCAACGGCGATCTCGGCAATCTGCTGCTGTTCGAGGACGCCACAGCCCTAATGGTATCGAAGGATGCCTTGACGGCGGTCTTTGTATTGACGGTACCTTATCCCGATAATACGCAGGATGCGGAGAAGGTCACTGTTAAGCTGAAGAAGGTAAACGGGTACTGGAGAATCGATATGTCCCCGGATACCTTGTTCTAAAAAAGGGGGAGGAAGAGGAGATTAGCTCAGAAGAGCTCTCAGATCGGCGGGGGTGAGAGTTCCAGCCAGCTTGCCATTCCGGGTGATGAGGATGGAATCGTTCTGCAACGCGGGATGGCGCTCCAACAGCCGGGCCATAATCTCGGATGGATCGGACTCGATGTCCGCCGTCAGCAGATGAGTCTGTGCCTGTCCCAGCGCGGATTCGCGGTAAAATGAGTCGGCCCCGCTGCGGCCGGTCGCCCGCAGAAAGAACGGTTCGCTCATCAAGAGACCGACAGGGCGGTCGCCTTCGTCGCAAATGACTATGCATTTGGACTCGGGATGCTCGAACATCAGGCGGATGGCCTCGCGGCATGTCTGCTGCTCCCGCAGGACCGGAGCCGGTCTGAGCAGGGACGAGACACCGCGTGAGGGGGAGGCGGCTTGGGTGATTATCATGCTGGTTCATCCTTTCGTTAATGGATTGAGATGCCTGGATCACTCAGCAAGTATAGCCTCTCATTGTAAAATCCGCCCGCCCCATCCGTAAACGCCGCTTAAAATCTTCCGGAATGAAATGGAAATTTCATCAGGCTTATCCCCGAACGGCACCCGGCTATCATTCATTGCTCCGGATGCCGTCCTCCACCAGAGGGCGTTCGCTGTCCTGCGCTCCGGAAGAGTTCGCTCCGCCCGGACCTACAGCAACGATAGCCTGCTGCGGGCGGTAGGTATCCCGTGACACCCGGACCCGCTCAACCGCTTCGCCTCTTACGAATTTGGTCCGGTAAGTCTCGACGATATAGCCGGTCCGGCCCTTCCGCAGCGTCCGGGACGCGCCTGGAGGGAGGGAAGAGTCGGTCACCGTCCGGCGTCCAGGAGCCAGGATCTCCACGGTTCGCGATTCCACGGAGTACGACACATTAGATGGAAAGGTTCCGAACAGCTTCACAGTCAGCGAACGTCCGCTGACGGCGGCTCTGATGAGCAGATAATGCCCGGTTGTGTTGCGGAACCGGAAATTGATGGACCCGCGCGAGAACGTGGCGTCCTGGCCCTTGGGCAAATAGTTGACCGGGAGAGAGTGATTGCGGCGCTCCACAATTTCAAGGCCCGTGCGCAGTACGGTATTGTACAGCGTGCTGGACACCTGGCAGATGCCGCCGCCGACGCCCGGCTGGAGCGTGCCGTTCACGATCACGGGCGCTTCACGGAAGCCGTACTCGTTCTCCGCTTTCTCGATCGCTCTGTCGTAGTCGAAGACAGCGCCGGGCGGGAGAAGCGTATCGTTCACTGCCTTGGCGGCCGATTCCACGTTATAGCTTCGTCCCGGTCCGCTGGAACCGAGCGAGGTGCTGAACTGCATAATTTTTCGCGCCACTCCCTGATCCTGCAGCGACTGCAGCGTCACGTCCGGCTGCGCCGTGCGGAGCGGCAGATCCGCAGCAAGTCCGGCGGTTTTCAGCGTATCCAGCCGGCTGAAATCCTTCGGAATGACACCCGAGAGCGTAAGCTCGGCGCGCGTCCAATCGATCCGGAGCGAAGTCCGGCCCGGTGTATACACAATCCGGTCATCCGCCGTAATCCGGCGGGTGGCGTCAACCGGATCTCCGAACGTGGAGCTTTCCCAGCCCGCATTCAGCCTGCTCCTCAGCGCTGTGTCCGTCCACCCGGCAGTCAGCGCCCAGTTTTTTTCGAACGAATAACGAGCTTTGGCGCGCTCCCATACCCCGCCTTCCGATAACCGGTCCAATCCATTCAGAAACGATTCCGCCTGATAGGAGACTCCGGCCTCTTTCAGGGTCAGGGTCAGGGTCAGGCTGGGTCCCTCCGTTTCACCGATCCGCAGAGTGAGTGGAACCGCCTCCAGCTCAGCGAGCTTTCGGTCAAGCTCACTCCGCACAGCCGCGATGTTCATTCTCCCGATGTCCCATCCAGCGAGCAGAGTCCCCTTCGGAACAGTCGCCTGCCCCGCATACAGCGCCACCCCTCCGTAGGCCAGCGCAGCCGCCAGAAGCAGAGCGCTCACGAATATCATAACGGCATGCACTTTTTTCATCGATATCCCCCTTGCCTTGCCTGTTTACAAAAAAAAGACAGCCCCAATCCGCATTCAGACGCGGAAAGCGCTCCAAAAGGGTTACACATCCGCTGCGCTCTGCCGATAAAGGGTAGTGAAAGGCGGATCGGCCCTCTACAAGCATATGCGCCCCTTCCTGAACTCCTTCATAAAACTTTCGGGTACTCAAGCAGTTACGGATTTGTTACAATAGATACGTTGCGGAATTATTGCTGTTTATGGAAATCCGCTGGAAATATTGTCGCAAGCCGCGGCGGATAATGTCAGAACCGGGAAGTGATCAGATGATCGAAATGCAGGATGTTTGGAAGACGTACCCTAACGGGACTCACGCACTTCAAGGAGTATCGGTCAAAATCGACCGCAACGAATTCGTATATATCGTCGGTCCGTCCGGAGCCGGCAAATCGACGTTCATGAAATTGATCTATAGAGAGGAAACGCCGACCAAGGGGCAAATCTCCGTGGGCGGATTCAATATCGGTAAGCTGAAGCCGCGCAAAATCCCTTATGTCCGCCGCAACATCGGCGTCGTGTTTCAGGATTTCCGGTTGCTGCCGAAGCTGACGGCCTTCGAGAACGTCGCCTTCGCGATGGAGGTCATCGAAGCGCCGAAGAAGCAGATCAAGAAACGGGTCAATGAGGTGCTCGACCTCGTGGGACTGCGCAACAAAGCAAACCGTGAGCCTTCCCAGCTCTCCGGCGGGGAGCAGCAGCGCATTGCCATTGCCCGGGCCATTGTGAACAATCCGTCGGTTATTGTGGCGGACGAGCCCACAGGCAATCTGGACCCCGAGACGTCCTGGGGGATTATGCAGCTGCTGGACGAGATCAATTTTCGCGGCACGACGATCGTGATGGCGACCCATAACCGTGATATTGTTAACAAGATGCGCAAGCGGGTGCTGGCCATCGAGCACGGGCAGATTGTCAGAGACCAGCTGAGAGGGGAATACGGGTATGAGTTTTAAAACCTTCTTGCGTCATGTGCGGGAAGGCTTCAAGAACGTATTCCGCAACGGGTGGATGTCGGTGGCTTCCATCACGTCCATTGTGGTTTCGCTGCTTGTGCTGGGTGTCTTCATCCTTCTTGTGCTAAATGTCAATTCACTCGCGGACAAGGCGGACAGCCAGGTCCAGATCACCGTACATCTGACGCTGGAGACGACTCAGGCGCTCCGCGATACGCTTCAGAACGAAATCGGCAGCATGCCCGAGGTCAGCAAGATCGAGTTCATCTCCAAGGAGCAGGGGCTCGAGAATCTGCGCAAGGATTTGGGGCCTGATGCCGACAGCATTCTGGAGGGCTTCGACAAAGATAACAACCCGCTGAACGATGCTTTCCGGGTGGAGGTTGTGGAGCCGACGACCGTGCCTTTTGTGGCGAAGAAGATCGAGGCCCTCAACGACACCCATCCCGAGAAGCCGATCTATAAAGTGAAGTACGGACAAGGCGCCATCGAGACCCTGTTCAAAGTTACGAAAACCATCCGCAACATCGGATTCGTGTTCGTGGCGGGACTGGCGGTCGTGTCCATGTTCCTTATTTCCAATACGATCCGGGTCACCATCCTGGCCCGCCGCAAGGAAATTGGCATTATGAAGCTCGTTGGGGCTACCAACGCTTTTATCAGGTGGCCGTTCTTCGTGGAGGGCGCGCTGATCGGACTGATCGGCTCGCTGATTACCGTAGGCATTCTCTATGCCGGGTACTCCGGCTTGAACTCGTCAGTTGCGGGCGACCCGCTGATGGGCTGGAACCTCATTCCTTTCGAGAAGATCTGGGTGCTGCTGAGTGGACTGCTTGTCGGCCTCGGCGTGCTGATCGGCATTTGGGGAAGCGTCGTATCCATCCGCAAGTCGCTGAAGGTATAAGGATTATTTAGAATTGTTACTTTTGAATAAAAGGACGGGGAACGCGAGTTGAAAAAAATAGCCGCCGGATTAGCCTTACTGCTGTTGTCCGCCGTTATGTTCCAGCCCTCTGAAGGATATGCCAGCAAAACGAGCGTCACCGAAATCGACAAGCAGCTGAAGGCGCTGCAGCAGAGTGCCAAGGACGCCAAGGCCCAGCAGGAAAAAGCAGCCGCTCAGGGCCAGGAGGCCCAGCATTACAAGAACAAGACCACACAGAATCTGCAGGTTGTGCTCGGCCAGATCGAGCTGGTGAAGGGTGAAATGGGCCAGATCTCCACCAAGATCGACAATACCGAGAAATCGCTGAAGACGACGGCGGCCGAGCTGGACGCTGCGCAGGAACGGGTCGAATCCCGCCAGAAGCTGATTGAGTCCCGGGTGCGTCTTATGTATACGGACGGTACGGTGTCCTATCTGGATGTCCTGCTCTCCTCGACAAGCTTCTCCGACTTTCTGACCCGCGCCGACTCTCTGAAGACGATCGTGGATCAGGACCAGGATTTGCTGGAGCAGCACAAGCGGGACGAAGCGACTGTAACGGCCAAGAAGAAGGAGCTGGAAGGGCAGTACGCGCTGGCCAAGCAGCTGTACACCGATCTGGAATCCCAGCGCAGCGTCCTTAAGGATAAGGAAGCCGAGAAGCAGGAACTGATCGCTTACTACGATAAGGCGATCGACGACGCCGAGGATATTACTCAGGAGCAGAACGCCAAGCTTGTCCAGCTCGCGAGCCAGCGCGCGGCGCTTGAGGAGCAGAAGGACAAGATCAAAGCGGAGGAAGCGGCACGCAGAGCGGCTGCTGCCAAAGCAGCCGCGGCCAAACGCGCGGCGGAAGAGGCCGCACGCAAGGAGGCAGCCGCCAAAGCAGCCGCCGCTAAGGCGGCGGAATCACAGACGGTGGCCAGTTCCTCCGATGATGAAGCGGAGCATGGCGGCGATGACAACAGCAGCACTTACGCGAGCGGCAGCGGCCCGCTGCTGCTGCCTGTCGGCCAGGCGCGGATTTCGTCGCCGTACGGCTACCGGATCCATCCGGTGACAGGCGTGCGCAAGCTGCATACCGGCGTCGACTTCGCTGTGCCGCAGGGCACGAATATCCATGCTGCGGAAGCCGGTACGGTTATCGTGGCGGAATGGTGGAGCGGCTACGGCTACACGGTGGTGATTGACCACGGCGGCGGCATGTGGACGCTGTACGGACATATCCGCGAAGGCGGCATCAAGGTTAGCGTGGGCGACCGCGTGGAACGCGGGCAGACCATTGCGGAATCAGGCGCGACCGGACGGGTTACGGGTCCGCATCTGCACTTTGAGGTGCGGATCGACGGAACGCCGGTCGACCCTATGGACTATCTGTAATTTGACGGCCCCATAAATATTATGGGGCCGTGCGGCATATACTGGAAGTCATACCGATCTCTGCGGGATTGACCTACAGACCGGCGGGATGGACAAGAAGGGACGGTGAAGGCTTCATGTTAAAGAAGAGTACGGCGGCCATCATGATTGTTGCCGCCCTCCTGTGCGGCAGCCTGCTGACGCTCGCTGCGACCGGCACAATCTTTACGGGACAAGCCATTGGAGAGAGCGCGGCGCCGGCGGCAGCCGCCGGAGGCGGACTGAAGCAGAGCGAAGCGAGCAAGCTGGGCACAGCGCTCACTCTGATTGAAGGGAATTATTACAAGGATGTGGATCGCAGCAAGCTGATCGACGGAGCCGTGAACGGCATGATGGAGGCGCTCGGCGATCCATATTCCAACTATATGGCCAAGGAGACGGCCCAGCAGTTTGAAGAGAGCATTGAAGGCTCCTTCAGCGGCATCGGCGCCGAGGTCGCCTCGGATAACGGCAAGGTAGTTGTCGTGTCGCCGATTAAAGGTTCTCCTGCGGAGAAGGCCGGCATTCAGGCGAAGGACGTTATCGTCTCGGTGAACGGGGAATCCTTGCAGGGACTCGACCTGAATGATGCGGTCGCCAAGATCCGCGGACCGAAGGGCAGCACGGCAACGCTCGTTGTCCAGCGGTCCGGCTCATCGCAGCCATTGACCTTCAATATCAAGCGCGATGACGTCAAGCTGGAGACGGTGTATGCCAAGATGGAGAGCGGAGACGTCGGTGTTATCGAGATTACGCAGTTCTCGATGAACACAGCGGACCGATTCAAAGAAGAGCTGTCCAAGCTGGAGAAGCAGGGCATGAAAGGACTCGTGATCGACGTCCGCAACGATCCCGGCGGCGTGCTGCCGGTCGTAATTGAAATTGCCGAGCAGTTCGTGCCAAAGGGCAAGACCATCGTTCAGGTGGAGAACAAGGCGAAAGAGCGCGAGGAGACGAATTCCAAGGGCAGCGGCAAGGATTACCCGGTGACTGTGCTCATGAACAAGGGCAGCGCCAGCGCTTCCGAAATTCTCGCAGGCGCCCTGCAGCAGTCGGCAGGCGCGAAGCTGATCGGCGAGAACTCCTTCGGCAAAGGCACGGTGCAGACGAGCTTTGAGAAGCAGCTCGGCGACGGCAGTCTGCTGAAGATCACGATTGCCAAGTGGCTGACACCGGACGGCAGCTGGATTCACGGCAAGGGCATCAAGCCGGATATCGCGGTGGCGCAGCCGGATTATTTCTCGGTGTCGCCGATCAACAAGAGCGTGACGCTGCAGTATAACAGCAACAGCTCCGATGTGAAGAGCGCGCAGATCATGCTGGCGGGACTCGGCTACAAGCCGGGCCGCAAGGACGGATATTTCGACACCGCGACCAAGGAAGCGGTCAAGAAATTCCAGAGCGCGTCGAAGCTGACAGTTACCGGCGCTATTGACGCCAAGACGGCAGAAGCGCTGGAGACCGCTCTGATCAAGGCAATTCAGAACCCGGTTAACGACAATCAGCGGAACCGGGGCATTGAAGAGATCCGCAAGGAGATCGCAGCGAAATAACGTTCAGGCTGCAGCAAGCCTGCGGCTTATAAGACGGCCTCCCCTTCTACAGGCAGAAGGGTGGCCGTCTTTTTTGCGCGGAAGGAAGGACATAGCGGTTCGCCCGGTGAATTGCTAGAGGGGAGAGAGTGGAAGAAAGCGCCTATTTTTTTCTGACCGGGAGGCCTGTCTTTGTTCTCCGGATTCCTTTAGAATAGATGAAGAACCCGCACTTCAAGGTGCGGCAGCCCAAAGGAGCGTGACGATCGGTTTGAATGATCTGCTGGATCTGCTGGCAAGCTTGGGGAATGCCGCGTTGCATATGCTGACGCAGCCTTTTTATTATATCGCCGTGTTGTTTCTGTTTCTGTATTACCGCAGACAGACGCTGCAGGAGCGCAGGCTTATTCATGTGAAGCTGCATGCGGCGGGCAGCGAGGTATGGCGCGCACTCTGGAGCGGCCTGGTTGTGGGCCTTGCGGTGTCGGCGGCCGCCATTGCGCTTGGCGTTTCGGTATCCACTCCGGGGGTTCTCTGCATTTGGGCGGTAAGCCTGCTGCTGCTCCTGATTCGGGTGCGGTATTTCTGCTTCGCATATACGATCGGACTTCTCGGGGTCCTTCAATACATACTCTCCTGGCTGCCGGATTTCCGTCCTGCCGGATTTTGGGGCGAGACCATCATGGCGGTCAGAGGACTGGATATTCCCGCCCTGCTCGTGCTGGCAGGCATCCTGCATTTGGCGGAAGCGCTTCTCGCCAGATGGCAGGGCCGGGGGCTGGCGACGCCGCTCTTTCTGGACGGCAAGCGCGGCCGGGTTGTGGGCGGCTACCGGTTGGAGGCGTTCTGGCCGCTTCCGCTGTTCCTGCTGATTCCGGCAGGCGGTGATGCGGCAGCGCTGCCTTGGCACAGCCTGCTGGGCGGCGGCCTCGGCATCGTATCGCTGCCCGTGGTCATCGGGTTCAGCGAGTGGACAACGAGCATGCTGCCGGGCCGCAAGAGCGCCCGCGTCTCAGGACGGCTGCTGCTGTATGCCGCCGTCCTGACCGGTCTCGCGCTGCTCGCGGACTGGTGGAGCCCGCTCACGCTCCCGGCGGCGCTCGCCGCTCTGCTGCTGCACGAAGGCCTGGTCTGGTACGGCGCTCTGGAGGAGCGCCGGGGCAGCCCCTTCTTCGTGCATCCGGATGCCGGCCTCATGGTGATGGCCGTGCTGCCGGGCAGTCCCGCGCATGAGCTGGGCATTCTGCCCGGCGAGGTGCTGCTCAAGGTCAACGGTCAGGCGTTGACCGGACAGGCGCAGCAGCTGCATGAGGCGCTGCGCCGGAGTCCCGCGTTCTGCAAGCTGGAGGTGCAGAACGCGGCGGGCGAGAGCAAATATTTGCAGCGCGCCATTTACGACGGCGACCATCATCTGCTGGGCGTCATTCTGGCTCCCCAGCCGGATGAGGACACGACCGTGCCGGAGAAGCCGACGGGGCTTATCGGCATCGCGGGCCTGAAGACGGGCGCGCGCCGGAAGCGGCAGGGGGCGGAAGAGCTTCCGCCCCGGATGCACTCGGCGGCCCGGATGCTGGAGCCGGTGCAAGCTCCTCCGCCCGAGCCGGAGCTGCCTGCTGCGGGTGAGCGCCAAGGCCCGGCACCCGGAGCGGGAAGCCCGGAATCGGCGAAGGGCTGAAGGCTAAGGGCTGCCGAGCGGCAAGAGCGGCAGGCCGGAGCCACTGGCCAGTCACAAGCTGAGTCACAAGCCCAGTTACTAGCCGCCCGGAGTCACTATCCGTGCCGTCTCAGGCTCGTGCCTTGGCCGCAAGCAACGGCTTCATTCTCAGAGACCAATCCTCAGATTAAATTGGCCAAGGCACTGGCTCCGATACTAGCTCCGATACGATCACAAGAAAGCCCGGATTTCCGTATCCACTTACGGAAATCCGGGCTTTTTGCCGCGCAGACAGGGCCGTGCCTCAACATGAACGTCTCAAGCAGCGCCGTGAATTGCATCGGCCTCCGTAGCACGGATGCATGGATGCAGCGGGAAATGCCAGTGAGGAAAGCAGCGAGGAGTACCTATGCGTTTCCCCGCTTAAGAATCCATCAGGTTCGTGACGGGATACTGCCTTTGCCTAATCTCCCGAATGTCTCTAAGGGGAGGCAGGCCGAACAGCCGCCGGTATTCACGGTTGAACTGGGTCGGGCTTTCATAGCCGACCTCTCGCGCTGCGCTCGTGGCATCCATCGCTTCGCTGAGCATCAGACGTCTGGCTTCCTGCAGGCGAATGCTTTTTTGATATTGCAGTGGCCCCAGTGTCGTGACCTCTTTAAATTTATGGTGAAGCCCCGAGATGCTCATATTGCTCATCCTGGCCAATTCGGCAACCGTGAACGAGCTGGCGTAATTATCCCTGATCCAGCCGATTGCTTTACCAATCCCGTCTCTCTGCTGAGTGAAGAAGGTCATCTGAAGAAAAAGATGGCCGCTGCATCCCGTCAACAGATGGTAGATCATTTCACGTTTAATCAGATTCCCCAGAAAGACAGCGTCTTGACGCCGGTCGGGCAGTTTCATCAAACGAATGAACGCATCGAGCAGAGCGGAGTTGCTCTTGCCGACAAATGCCGCTTTATGCGCCTGGGTTCGCTTGGGCTTGTCATCGATTCCGGCCTCCATAATTACCGAAGCAATCTCCTGTGTGGACAGATCGACGCGAAGACCAATGTAGGGGGACTCTGATGTGGCGTGAACGGTCTGTCCGGATGCAGGCATATCGATCAATGAGGTCACATAATCGCCCGCATGATAATAGATGATATCCTGGCCCAGATAGAGTTTCTTGCTCCCTTGCAGAATAAGGCAAAAGGAAGGAGTCAATACGCCATGTCTCAGCATGGTTGGACTGCTGCGCTTCACAATCGAAAGAAAAGGCAGCATCGTCGAATTATGGCCTTCTCTGATTTCCTTTTTTATCACCATGTTGAGCAAATCACCCAACCTCTCCTGATCCGCCAGATCAGTCCCGGCATCTTCGCTTCCGGTATGTCTCCCCTTGTTCTCCGGCAATGGTTCCACCCCGCTCTCATTAGCCCCACTATTTAATATCTGAATCATAACATGTGCAATGAATGATAATATACCTTTTTGCAGTTCCAGGCAATAATCGGGCAGGAATGGCCTACTTCGCACGGGGGATGGCAGAGATAATAGGACTTGAGTCTTTGAGTCATAACCCGAAAGGAAGATTGAGATGCAGTCCACTAAATCGATCATGTTAACCATCATTGTTGCTTGCCAGCTTATGGTTGTGCTGGATTCGTCCGTTATGGTTACCGCGCTGCCCGAAATTGGCCGGACCCTTCATCTGACGACCGCCAACCTGACCTGGGTGCAGAACGCCTATATTTTAGCCTATGGAGGCTTCATGCTTCTGGGTGCCAGGGCAGGGGACATCATGGGCAGAAGAAGGATATTCCGTGCAGGAATTGCGTTATTCACCGTTGCCTCCCTGCTCGCAGGTATAGCGCAATCCGCCGAATTTCTCCTGGCAGCAAGAGCGCTGCAAGGACTGGCGGCAGCGATGGCGACCCCGTCCACATTGGCCCTGCTGTCAGTGAGCTTTGTGGAGACGAAAGAACGGTCACGAGCCATCGCCATCTACAGCGCGGTATCCGGGGGAGGCGGCAGCGTCGGCCTGATTCTGGGTGGAATGCTGACCGAGTGGATTTCGTGGCGGGTCGGAATGTTCATCAACGTTCCCATAGGAATTGCCCTGCTGATCATCATTCCGAAATATTTGCAGGAGACGCAGAAGAGAACGGGACATTTCGATTTGCTCGGTGCCGTACTGTCCGTTACCGGCATGACTTCTTTGGTATTTGGATTTGTTCAGGCGGCCGCCGCCGGATGGCATCATACCGTCACTTTGGCGCCTTTGGCAGCAGGCATCGTCTTGATGGCAGGATTTGTTGCGGTGGAAGCCCGGGCGAAAGAGCCAATCATACCGCTTCGTCTATTTAGCAGCCGTGAGCGGTCCGGGGCTTATCTTGGAAGATTTTTGTTCATATGCGGCAATTTCTCGTTATTCTTCTTTATCCCGCAATTTCTGCAGAACGTTCTCGGTTTCAGCTCCTTTGAATCCGGCCTTGCCTTTGTGCCTTTCACGGGTGTGCAGTTCGGGATGATGTATGTGATGCCATGGCTGGTATCCAGATTCGGAAGTGTAAAAATACTCATGTCCGGGCTGGTCATCGCCATTCTCGGTACAATATGGTGCAGCCAAATTTCAACCGGAACTTCATTCTTCCCGAATATGTTCCTCCCGTTAATCTTGATGGGCATCGGTGCGGGAATGGTATTTCAGCCGCTTACCGCCTTTGGCCTGACAGACGTAGATCCGGGCGACTCGGGTGCGGCTTCCGGTTTAATCAATGTTGCGCACCAAATCGGGGCTTCCATGGGACTGGCTGTCCTGAGTACGGTCTTTGAATCTGTATACCGGTCCTCATCGCCTTCTGCGGAGCAGTTCGCCCACGCCGCTTCGATTGCTGTAACCGGTTCGGCGGTCTTTTTGACAACGGCTCTGCTTGTAACTCTTCTCATGCTGTTCCGGCCTGCCGCGAAGCTGCGGAGCGAATGACCGTTCCCCAAGCATGAGGCTGCGCCGGCCAGTCATGTATTCTCTATTGCGGTGAAAAAGGGCGCGTCGCCGCTTCCCATTTTTCCGATAAACCGCCTCAACGCCTGTTCTTCAAATAAAAAATCGCGATCTGCGTCCGGTCCCGCAGCTCCAGCTTGCTCAAAATTTCGGTTATGTAGTTCTTGACCGTTCCTTCGCTCAGAAACAGGGAGGCGGCGATTTCTTTGTTGGTATGCCCTTCCGCGATCAGCGACACGACCGCCTGCTCCGTCTGCGTCAGGCCATAGGATTCCAGCGGGCGGGCAGGCGCCGCGGCGGGCGCCGGCGGCTGCAGAAGGCCGGTCAGCTTGCGCGCGATGTCGGGATGGATCAGCATGCTGCCGGCATGCACCGTCTTGATTCCCTGGATGATCCGGTCCGGGGGAATATTCTTGAGCAGATAGCCGCTGGCTCCGCCTCTCAGCGCTTCGATGATATATTCGTCGTCGTCGAAGGTGGTCAGCATCAGCACCGAGGTCTGGGGAAATTGCGCGCGGATCTGCCGGGTTCCCTCTACGCCGTCCACGCCGGGCATCCGAATGTCCATCAGCACCACATCCGCTTCCGTTCCGCTGTCAAGCAGCTTCAGCGCTTCGCCTCCGTCGCCGGCCGTTCCTGTCACCTCCAGCTCCTGGTCAAGGCCCAGCAGCACCTTCAGGCTCTCCCGGATGAACGAATCGTCATCGACAATCATGACTTTAATCAAGCAAGCCACTCTCCTTTATGTAAAACTCTTATAGCATTACATCACTTCATTCTGCTTATAGACCGGAATCCGCGTGATGACGGTGAACGGATAGACCGCCACGATTTCGAGACTGCCGCCGATAAGGCGGGTGCGCTCGTCCATGCCCTGGAGTCCCATTCCGCCGTTCGGCCGGGAGTCGCAGGGGGCTCCGGTCTCCGGTACGCTGCCGTTATTCCAGACTTCCAGGACGACTTCGGCCTCCCGGTAAAAAAGCCGGATGCCGACCTCGGTTGCATGTCCGTGCCGCAGACCGTTCGTTATGGCTTCCTTTGCATTTTTGTACAGGACGACCTGCTGGCTCGGATAGAGCGGATACGGCGAACCCTCCACATCGTAAGAGGTGCGGATACCGGTGTCGCGTCCCGTTACTTCGAGCAGGAGGTCCAGGGCATATGCGCCTTCAAGACGGGGCTCCCGGCCGATGCGCCTTACTGCGGTCCGCAGTTCGTCCATGGCCTCCGCCAACTGGTCGCGCACCTGGTACATCATCGACAGGCCTGCTTCCGGTGCGGACGGAAAGGTATGCAGCGCGGCCTCCATCATCATTTTGACCCGGATCAGCCGGTGTCCGATGTCGTCGTGAATTTGCCGGCCGATGCGCACCCGCTCTTCGGACTGGGCGGCGGTTTCTACCTGGGCGGTGAACTGGAGCAGCCGGCTGCGCGCTTCATCCAGCTCGAAATGCTTCCTGCGCAGCTCGTCGTAGAGCATCATCATCTCCTCCTGCCCCCGGCTGGCGGCAGCGAGCTGCAGACACAGCACAGCGGAAGTCAGGAAGCCCAGGTTGATCCAGGCGCGTTCCAGCGGATCGGCATGCAGGAATACTGCGTTTAGGGCGGCCAGATGAGCGGCGCCAAGCAGCAAATACACCGGCCGGAAGCGCATGCGGGAGTAGACGAGCAGCGAGGACAGGGAAGGGAACACCATCAGGCTGCCGTAGCGGCTGCACAGCCAGACGGAATACAGCATTTCCGCTGCGGCGGCTGCCGGGACGAAGCGTTCCGGCAGCCGGCCCCCCATTGTCGCAATAAGCAGAAGGATCAGCAAATGCAGTGTAAAGAGTCCATAGTCGGTATACTCTCCGATATACATGAAGAGAAAAGCGGGCACGACGATCAGGCCGTACCGGAGAAAGCTAAGAGGTTTGTTCAAATCTCCCACCCTTTTTGAACGACAAGAATGAATAAGCTGCCCGCTTCATCAAGTCTTCTCCGTCAAACGCACGGCGTTTACCCGAACGAGCAGGCTAGTGAGCCATGGCTTGCTGCTCTTTATAGCATACCATGCTCCGGCCTTTTGCGAAGAGATGACTTAAGTCACCTCCCCTTCATGACCTTCCGTACCTTCGCGGCAGAACGCGGCGTCGTACAATACAGACATGAAGCATATGAGATGGGAGAGTTGACAATGGCACTTGCAGAACTGACCGATGTGGTGAAACGATATGACAGCAAGCTGACGGTGGATCATGTGAACCTGAGCATTCAGGAAGGAGAAATTTTCGGGCTTCTCGGTCCGAACGGTGCGGGCAAGAGCACCACGATCAGCATGCTCTGCGGCCTGCTGAAGCTGGATGGAGGCAGCATTGCCGTCGATGGAGTTTCGGTGGAGAAGCAGCCGCTTGAGGTGAAGAAGAGAATCGGGCTGGTCCCGCAGGACCTGGCCCTGTATGAGAATATGACAGCGGAGGAGAACGCCATGTTCTTCGGCAAGCTGTACGGCCTTCGCGGCAGGCTGCTGAAGGAGCGGGTCTACGAGGCGCTGGCTTTTACTGGCCTATCGGACCGGGCGAAGGATAAGCCGTCCACCTTCTCCGGAGGGATGAAGCGCCGCCTGAATATCGCCTGCGCGATCATGCACCGCCCCAAGCTGATCATCATGGATGAGCCGACTGTCGGAATTGATCCTCAATCGCGGAATCATATTCTCGAATCGGTCAAGACGCTGAACAAGATGGGATCGACCGTCATCTATACGAGTCACTACATGGAGGAAGTAGAAGCGATCTGCGACCGGGTGGCGATTATGGATAAAGGCCATATTATCGCCTGCGGAACCGAGGGGGAGCTTAGAGAACGGGTATCCCATGAGGAGAAAATCGTCATTAGGGCCGGCAATATCACACCCGAACTGCTCGGTGAGCTTGGGCGGCATCCCCGTATCACCCGGGTGGAGACGGAGGACGATAAGGTCAGCCTGTTCCTGCCCTCCTCACAAAGCGAGCTGCAGGATATTCTGTATATTTTCGCCAAGCATGAGGGCGTCATTCAATCGCTGCAGATCGAAGAGCCCGACCTTGAGACGCTGTTCCTCAGCCTGACGGGCCGGACGCTGCGGGATTAGGAGGAGAAGAAGAATGTCAAATATATGGACGATTGCCAAGTTCGAGCTTCAGCGGCAGTTCCGCTCCCGAGGGATGGTTATCAATCAGTTTCTGCTGCCGATCATCTTGATCTTCCTGCTCGGAACGGCGCTGTCGGGCGTGGTCGGACAGGGGAAGGACATCACGATTGATCCGGTGCATGTTGCCATTGTCGACGCCGCCGGGTCCAAGGCTGCGCAGTCACAGCTTGTGGCTGAACTGCTGAAAGCGCCGGAAGCGGCGAAGGTGATTATTCCCGAAACGGTGAAGACCCGTTCGGAGGCGGAAGAGGCGGTGCGTGCGGGCAAATACGGATACGCCGTTGTGGTGCCAGCCGGATTCGATCAGCAGGTGAAGAGCGGGAAGGATGCCAAACTTGAATATATCCTGGGCAAGGACCGGACCGACAATATGGTAGCAGGAACTGTATTCGACAACTTCCTGAGCCAGATCAACTACTCCCAGGCGGCGGCCCTCACACTTGGACCGGCGGCAGCTGTCCCGGCTTCGGCGGCAGATGGCGGAGCGGAGTCCGCGGTCGTCGGAAAATTGAATGATAAAGGGCGGTCTTATACCGCCTCGCAATATTACGCTGCTTCAATGCTGATCATGTTCCTGCTGACCTGCGGACAGACAATGATCAGCAGCTTATACAGCGAGAAGGATAACCATACGCTGTTCAGACTGAATTCCATGCCGTTGAAGGGCAGCGAGCTGTTCATGGGCAAAATGCTGGGCATGGGTCTGATCTCGGTGGTGCAGAGCGCGGTAATCATTATCGCGACCCATTTTTTGTTCGGCGTCTATTGGGGCAACCGTCCGCTCGCGCTGGCGCTGGTCTGCCTGCTCGTCATCCTGATTTCCCTGATGCTGTCGGTGGTTATTGCGATGACGGCTTCCAATGCGGCGACGGCCCGCAACATCTCCATGATCCTGACGGTGCTGATGACCTTCATCAGCGGCGGCATGACCCAGCTTCCGGATTCCTGGGTGAATACGGGCGGCGCTTTTTCCGTCAATCATTGGGGCATGAAGGGAATTCTGAGAATGATGCTGGAGTCTCCCTGGGCGCAAATATCGGGCAGCATCGGCATGCTGGCGGCTATAAGCGGCGGGCTTCTGTGCATTGCCTTCATCTCTTATCGAAAGGTGGGTTATCATGCGTAACATTTGGACGATAGCTGCAAATCTGGTGAGACGGATGATCGGCCAGCGCAGAGGTCTGATGACATATCTGATTATTCCATGCATTATTATTACTGTTATTATCTCCCTGACCGGCAATGTCGGCACTAGCAAGGATGTCGTGCTGTACAGCAATCTCGACACCGGACCGGCGGGCGCCCATGTCATTGCGGAGCTGGAGAAGACCGGGGATTATAACCTCGTGAAGCAGAACGGCGGGCAGGAGGTCAAGCAAGGGGTTATCGACGAAAAGGGGCAGGCAGGCCTCATCATCCCGGCCGATTATACGGCGAAGCTGCTTGCCGGCGGGCAGTCCCAGATTCAGATTTATGAGCTCAAGGCATCCGAAACCTCCGTTACGCTGAAAATGAAAGCCTCGGAGCTGGGGGACCGCCTCCGCGTACTCGCCTCCGCCGCAAGCCAGGCTTCGGGAGGCACGGCAGAAGCCCGCCTGGCGTCGGTGCTTGAGCAAGCCGGCAAACATCAGGTGGGCAGCGTCCGTACCGACTACAATTTGTATCCGCGCACCGGAATGGATACGGTGACCGGGTTTATGCTGATGTTCCTCATGGCGATGGTTACCAGCTCCGTGTCCTTCATCATGGATGACCGCAAGCAGCGGACCATGATGCGCATGTACAGCGCTCCGGTCCGCTCCTACGAAATTGCGATCGGCAATTTCCTGGGCAGCCTCACAGTCGGTATCATCCAGGTCGCAGCAGTGCTTGCAATTGCCCGCTTCGGACTGGGGTACAATTTCGGCGTGCCGATGTCGATCTATTTCCTGGCCCTTGCCGGATTCATGCTGGTGTCCATGGGACTCGCCAGCACGGCGGCCGGACTGATCCGCAACCCGAACAACACGGGCATGCTCAACGCGCTGATTCTGACGCCGACCTGCATGCTGGGCGGCTGCTTCTGGCCGATCTCGATCATGCCCGATTACATGCAGAAAGCCGCGAATTTCGTCCCCCAGAAATGGGCAATCGAAGCCGCCGAGCTGGCCGCGACGGGCAGCGGCTGGAGCGAGCTGTGGCTGCCCTTCGCTGTGCTCGGTCTGATGGCTGCCGTTCTGCTGGCCATCGGCTCGGCCATCCTGCGTCCCAGCGAGGCGGCCATTTGACGACAGATGCTCAGGCGGTTCCCGTTACAGCTTCTCCGCCGTGAGCAGATACGTAACTTCAATCTTCCAGGCGCCATCCTGCAGCTTATGCAGGACGGTAACGGAGGTGGAGCGGTTGTCCTGGAAATCAGGCCCCTTCACCTTCTTCGTCGTCTGAGCGGCATACACGACGGCTTCGTCTGCGGAATATTTAATGATTTTGGCGGAATCCAGCGTGTAGGACAGATCGTAGAGCTTGAAGACCTGGCTGTAGGATTCCTTGGACATTTCATATGCCGGGGAGTCCGGATCGACATCTGCCAGCACGGCATCCAGGTTCTCGGCATTGCTGTTCTTGAAGTTGTTCTGGATTACCGTCATGATGGCGTCAGCGTCCCCTTGCGGCACCGCCGGAGCCGCATTCAGCTCATCCTGGGTAAGCTGGTACTTCACACCGGTAATTTGCAGGCTGCTGATCTTCCAGCTGCCTCCGGCCTTCTTCAGTTGATACACATATTCAGCCGTTTCATCCGGCAGGAACGGTCCATCTGTTGTATGGCAGGATTCGACAGTCTGCACCGTCGCTTCATCCGCGCCCAGCTTCACAATATCCAGCTTATCGACAGACAGGCTCTGATCATAAGTCGCCATCTGTTTCTTGATCTGCGGACCGATGGAGGCCAGCGGCGAATCCGAAGCGATCAGGCTCATAATTCCGTCGTAATCCTCCTTGTTGGAATAGTCCTCATACTGCTTGAAGAAAGCGGTGATTTCCTTCTCCCCGTCAACCTGAACTGAGTTCTGACTGCCGGGGAGAATGGAGACAAGGCCTTGCTTGGCGTCCCATGTTACGGAACCGCCTGCGGCTTCCCCGACGAAGCGCAGTGGCACATAGACGGTGCCGTCGATCATTTTCGGGGCTGATGTTAGAGTCCGGGCCACGCCGTTCAGGCTGGCTTTTTTGCTTCCCAATTGCAGCTTGATCAGGAGTCCGTCTTTGGTGCCGGTAATGGAGCCCGATTTTGCGTCAAAGACGACCTGCAGGCCAAGCTTCTCGAACACAGGCCGCAGCGGAACGAGGATCGAGCCGTGATCCTGTACCGGAGCATGGCCTTTCAGGTCCAGGGTCTGCTGGTCCACTTTGACGGTAATGGAAGCAGGGGCGGCTGCCGCGCTGAGACTGATAATTCCGGACAGCATGACTGTTGACAATAAGACGGGCAAAGTCTTTTTCATGCATCATTTCTCCTTGTTTCGGCTGCCCCGGAGGGAGCCGTGATATTATTGGCAGAGCCAAGCTTACTGCAAGTGTCAGCTGGCTACTATATCCAGCACTGCATATTTACATTCCCTTAAATATGCGCTATGATGATTCATTTGTCTTTATTTGGGAATGAGGCTTTATGGACAGCGATGTCGCCGTCACTGAAACATCATTGAAAAGTAAAAGTGGGGATGTTATATTTTCGATTAGGAAATGCTGGAATTAGACTTTTTATGTCGCTTTTTGGGACATTATCAGATGATAAAATGTAAGGAAGGACCGGGATTTGGCTTCGCTAAATTCGGAGATTCCAAATTGTAGCGGATTCAAGGGATTCGGTTAGATCAGGATAGATGAGGGATATATAGATGAGCGCTGGGATCTGGAGCGGCAAGAAGGGGTACTGGTATACGGTTGACGAAATGACGGAAGAGGAGAGGCGCTCGTTCGGGCATGCGGTAACGGATGAGACACACCCCGCCGGAACCCTGCACCGGCTTGCGGATGCGCTGTGCAGCCCGTTCAGGCTGCCCCCTGACAGGATAGTGGAGGCGCTGCGGGATGAAATTAGCGGGATCGCCTCGTTTATTCCGATCCCCTTTGCTGCTTTTTTGACGGATGAGCACGGGTTCATTCTGGATGTGACTTCGCATTCCCTGCCGTTTCGGGTCTCAGGCCTTGAGGTGGGGAACAACCTGGCCAAAGGCAGCTGCGGGCTTAATGCCGTTTCGCTCTCTATGGAGAAGAACGGTATCGGAGTCGTCCGGGGCGATGAGCACACCCTGCCGATCTTCCGGAACTGGAATTGTGTGAGTGCGCCGCTGGAATGGAACGGGGACATCCGCGGGTACATCGATCTGTCATTTGAGAGCGACTGCCGGGTCGAATTTGCCATTCCCTTCGTCAAGCTGCTGTCGCTCAATGCGGCCTCCCGCCTTATGGTAGAGGAACGCGTCCTGCATGAACGCCGAAAGGAGCATCTGGAGCCCCTGTTTGAGGAGTTCCGGCTGTCTCCCCGGGAGAAGGAAATCGCCCAGGCCTGGATGGCCCGCAAAAGCGCCCTGTATATCGCCAACGAACTCGGGATCGCCGAAGGGACTGTCCGAAATATGGTCCGCAGTATTTATACGAAAATGAATGTAGGCGACCGCTGGCAGTTCATGAGCAAGCTGGCGCCGCCGACTAGTGAATACCGCAATTAACCGCCGAAAGGCGGTTTTTTTAAAATATAAGACTGTATAAGTTGATGCTTACAATAGGTCTTCTATTTCTCGGTAAATGCACGGCGCCAAAAGGACGCCGTCAGGCGTTTATCCTTGGTAGGTATGGGTCAGCCGGAAGAGTTCCGGTTGGTTCTCCGCCTCCCCCTCGATATGGCAAAATAATCGCTACAGAAGGCCTCGGCAGCTGCGTTTTTGCAGCTGTCTGCCGGGCGGCTAGTCTTTGGCAGGGGAAAGGCTCAGTCTGGAGGCTGAGTGCCAAACCATGCGCAGGGCCGTTTTTCCAGTCGGCAAAAGACACTAAACTGAATCCGTAAAGAAGCGAATCGTACACAAGTTATTCAGACAGATCAGCTTCGCAAAATACCGGGGAGTGGAAGGAGCAATCAGTATATGGAAAGGTTAACCAAATGGGCTTTTGGCAATAAGGCGGCCGCAGGGCTGCTGATCGTCATGGCGCTCGTCGTGGGAGTGATGAGTTACACTTCGCTGCCAATGGAATTCATGCCGGAGGCGGATAATCCGCAGGTGACGATTACGACGCTTGCACCGGGGCAGAACGCCCAGGCTATGGAGGAGAATGTGACGAAGCCGATCGAGGCCGCTGTCAATTCGGTAAAAGGCAAAACGGAAATGACGTCTTCATCCGGAGACGGCTATCAGCAGGTTAACATTAACTTTGATTCCAAGACAAATATGAAGGATGCTACGCAGGAGGTGCAGAAGGCGATAGATGCCCTGCAGTTCCCGCAGGGTGTGATGCGGCCCTTCGTGCTGCAGCTGAACACCTCCATGATTCCGGTATCCGAAATCACGCTGTCCTTTAAGGACGGAATCAACGAGGATACGCTGAAGAAGGCGGAGACGGTCATTATCCCCGAGCTTCAGAAGATTGAGGGAGTCTCCAACGTCTCGTTGTACGGCAAAACCTCGCCGCAGGTGTCGGTGAAGCTTGATCCGGCGCGCATGGCGGCCAAGGGAATCAGCATTGCCCAGGTAACGGGTCTTCTGCAGGGCCGCAGCGTCTCGGCTACCATCGGAGAGCAGACGATCGGCGGACAGACAGGAAACGTGGGCGTCGTCTCCCAGATTGACAGCGTCGATACGCTGAAGGCTCTGCCTGTCGCGGCAGGAGTGAAGCTTGCCGATATCGCATCGGTGCAGGTAAGTGCCGATCAGGAAAGCGTCAGCCGCTCGAACGGCAAGGATGTGCTGTTCGCGATCGTCATGAAGGAAGCGAACGCCAACGCGGTCGATGTCGGGAATAAGGTTGAGGATACCGTCGACAAGATCAACAAAGACGTGGAAGGCGCGACGGCGGAAGTGGTATTCAGCACGTCGGGCATGGTCGTCGATTCCGTCAACAGCATGATGCGCGAGGTGCTGCTCGGAGCGCTGTTCGCCACAATTGTCATCCTGATCTTCCTGCGCAACTTCCGCGCGACGCTGGTCACGATCATTTCCATTCCGTTGTCGCTGGCCGTTACGCTGTATCTTCTCGATGTTTCCGGCATCACGCTGAACATCATTACGCTTGGCGGTGTGGCCGTGGCGGTCGGACGTCTCGTGGACGACAGTATCGTGGTTATCGAGAACATCTACCGCAGATTGCAAAAAGAACCGTTCTCCATCGAGATGATGATCTCCGCAACGAAGGAAGTGGCAGGCGCGATTACGGCTTCCACCATCGCAACGGTGGCGGTGTTCCTGCCGATGGGTCTGCTTCGGGGCAGCCTGCAGGCGTTCCTGCTGCCCTTCGCCCTGACGGTCACCTATTCGCTGCTGACCTCGCTGGTCGTGGCCTTGACCGTCGTTCCGCTGCTCAGCTCCCGGCTGTTGCGGAATACGTCCATGAAGGAGCATGAGCCTTCAAGATGGTTCAGCCGGTTCCTGGAATGGAACCTGAACCGCAAGTGGGTGTCGCTGTCCATCGGACTCATCGTGCTGATCGGCTCGATCGCTGCCTATGTGAACATGCCGAAAGGCGCGCTGGACGCGTCCGACGCCAGCTTCATATCGGTTGAACTGAAATATCCAAACGACACTCCGGTCTCCGAGGTGCTGGCGCAGGGCAAGAAGCTGGAGCAGGCACTGATGAAGCAGTCCCAGGCCGAGACCGTGCTGATGCAATCGGGGAACAGCTCCGACGCCGCCAAATGGGGAAATGTCAGCTCGGTGACGGCTGTTGATTTCACAGTAGCGATGAAGAAGAACGCTGACTCTGAAGCCTTTGTCAACACAGTCCGGGGACTTCAGAGCTCATATCCCGGAGCTACGCTTACCGCCAGCGCGCAGAGCATGATGGGCTCAAGCTCTACAAGTGAATATGTTGACATCACCGGCGATGATCTGACCAAGATTACAGCGGTGGCGGATCAGGTCATGACCAAGGTCAAAACCATCGACGGCGTCCGCAAAATATCCAGCAACATGGAGGATACGAAGCCGGTCTTCTCCTTCCGCGTCGATCCGGCCCAGGCTAACGCGCAGGAAATCGCCATGCAGCTGTCTGCGGTGCTGAATCCCGTGCCGCTCGGCCAGATGGAGCTGAACGGAGCCCCCGCGGCGGTCGTCATGGCGCCGATTGCACAGCCTGCTTCTCAGCAGGATCTGGAGAAGCTGACCATCATGACTTCGGAAGGGCCGAAGGCTCTGTCTTCTCTGGCGAAGCTGGAAGTCAAGGATGAGCCGGCCATGCTGTACCACAAGGAAGGCAAGCCTTATGTGCGGATTACGGCTGATGTCGATCCGAAGAAGGTATCCGAGATCGGCGCCTCTATCAAGAAGGAGACGGACGCCATCACGCTGCCTACCGGCGTGAACCTCTATGCGGGCGGCGCCTCCGCCGACCAGTCGGGCGACTTCAAGGATATCGGCATGACCGCCCTGATCTCCATCGGCCTCGTCTATCTGATCATGGTGGTTACCTTCAAGACGCTGCGTGCTCCGCTTGCCATCATGTTCTCGCTGCCGCTCGCAGCTATCGGCGCCGTGGTCGGCCTGCTGATCTCGGGCGTTACGCCGGACTTCACCGCTCTGTTCGGCGCGCTGATGCTGATCGGCATCGTGGTCACGAACGCCATCGTGCTGATCGACCGCGTCAAGCATAACGAGGCGCATATGACGATCCGGGAAGCGCTGCTGGAAGCGGCCGGAACGCGGATGCGGCCGATTCTGATGACGGCCATCGCCACGATCTGCGCCATGCTGCCGCTCTTGTTCGGCCATTCCGAGCAGGGCAGCATCGTCTCCCAGAGCCTCGCGATCGTCGTGGTCGGCGGCCTCACCGCCGCCACCGTGCTGACGCTGATCGTCGTTCCGGCGATCTACGAGCTGTTCTACTTCCGCCGGTCGGCCCGCCAGCGCAGACAGGCGCTGAAACAGGCCGCGTAATCGAAAGCAGCATTAACCATAATGGTCACAACTGGAACCGATGCAACCAGAACTGACGCAGCTAGAATCGGTGCAACCAGAACCAAACCGGCATAATGTTAAAGCCCGGTCCCTTGAAGGGGCCGGGCTTTAACATTTAGTCCGCCGTCCCGAGCGATTGCAGGAAGCGGGTCACTTCCTCCAAATAGCGGACCGGATTGTCGAAATGGATGGCATGGCCGGCTTCGATATGAACCAGCTTCGTGTTCGGTCTTCTCGCAGCCATGTCCTCCGCCATTTCGAAGCTGAGGCATGAACTCGACGTGCCGTGGAGCAGCAGGGCGGGGCAGTCCGTCGCTAGCCAGTCCTTCCAGTGGTCGCCGTTCAGGAGCTTCTGCGACGTCACCATGTCTTCGGGGACAAATGGCAGTCCCCAGCCGTCTTCATACTCTCTCATGGAGTATGCAAAAGCCGGTCCGAGCCGGCCCATCGCCTCCACCAATGCCTCCTTGGTCGGCATCCGCTGCGGCCAGTTCAGCACAAAGCTTAAATCGTCATTCACCGCCGCGCCGATATCTTCAATGATCAGCGCCGTCACTAACTCGGGGCGGCGGGCGGCCATCCGGTAGGCGACGACGCCGCCGAGCGAGTGGCCGAGCAGGATGACCTGGTCGAGCCCCAGATGCTTCAGCAGCGCGAGAAGATCGTCGACATACCGGTCATTCTCGTAGCCGGCCGGCTGCTCCGACTCGCCGTGGCCACGCTGGTCAAGGGCAATGATGCGATACTCCCCGGCAAGGGAGGAGGCGAGCCCCCGGGCAAACAGGCCTTCATTCATATGGCCGTGCAGCGCAATCAGCGGCTCGCCGCTTCCGCCGAAATCGAGGTAGGACAGCACGGTGTCCGGACGTTTCAAGTATTTTCGGGTATACACCATACCGGCGGGCGCCGCCGAATGCTCATTCATGGGGAATCCTCCTTTGGTTCAATAGAGATGGGACATGTTCACCTCATAGCCCAATTCCTTCATATAATTAAACAGCTGGGCCCGGTGATGCTGGGCATGGGTGACAATCTCAATCAGCCATTTGGCCTGGGCCGTGCCATGCTCCAGATAGAAAGGTTTCGTCGTCTTGTACAGAAAATCCTCGTCGCTCAATCCCTCCATGTATGCCTTCAGGTCTTCCAGACCTTTGCTCATCCATGCGGAGAGGGGCTCGGCCGTGCGCTCCCGATCGATCTCCGCTTCGGCCTGCTGGATATCGTTATGAGGGTGCTCCTGCAGAATCAGCAGATCCACATAAGGAATGGCGACCAGATGCTGCGCGAGCTCAAGCAACGTCCGCATATTATCCCGGGGGCGATATTCCCAGTGTTCCGGCGCAACCAGACGGAGCAGGGCTCCGGTTGTTCTTGCGATCAATTCCAATTCTTCGAACAGCAGCTTCTTCATTTCTGTGACGGCTTGCGAATCCTGCATGCTTGCTCACACCTTCCTAATTCATTGTTCTTCCTGACTCCCATTGTAGCGTATAATAGTGACAATAACTGTCATAGTTAAAAAGATTTTGTCCACAGTGAAAGGAGAGTCTCCGATATGCCGAATCCAGCCGGAGAAGACCGCATGTCCAAATCCAAACGCCTGCTGGAGCTTATGCAGACCGTGAACCGGAAGAAAAAGTTCACCGTAGGAGAGTTGGCCCGGGAATTCGGGGTCTCGCGGCGGACGATTTTGCGGGATCTGCAAGAGCTTAGTGAGCTTGGCGTCCCCCTTTATTCGGAGGTCGGTCCGAGCGGAGGGTATCAGGTGCTGAATGAGCGGATTCTTCCGCCGATCGCCTTCCGGGAGGAGGAGGCGGTCGCGCTATTCTTCGCCAGCCACGCCCTGCGGCATTATTCCAATCTCCCCTTCGAGGGGGAAGCTCAAACCGCCCTGGAGAAATTCTATCATTATATGTCGGGGGAAGTACGCGACCGGATCGACGAGATGAAGAACCGGGTCGACTTCGTCATACCGGAGCGGACGGCGGGAGCGCCTTATCTGCAAGCGCTGCTGGATGCTTCGGTTCTTCAGAAGGTTATCCGCATTGGATACCGGACGGCGGGCGGCGTGTCGGAGCGTGACATCCAGCCGATCGGCATTTATGCAAGCAGCGGACTGTGGTACTGCCCGGCTTACTGCTTCCTGCGGGGAAGCGTCAGGCTGTTCCGGTGCGACCGGATCGCCAGCGTAAGCGACCAGGCGCCGAACCGGCAGGCTCTTGATTTGAGCCAGATTCATCTGGGGAATTGGGAGGGGGCTTTTCCGGAAACGGAGAAATACATCCCCTGCCGCGTCGCACTGACCGAGGAAGGCGTCCGGGTATGCCAGGCGGAGCTGGGACGGCGGACGCTGATTCAGATCAGAGAAGACGGATCGGGAGCCGTCGACGGCACCATTCCGGTCAGCGAGCTTCCGTATTTCGCCACTCTGTTCATCGGACTCGGGAACGACGCCGAGGTGCTGGAGCCGCCGGAGCTGATCGAGCTGATGAAGACGAAGCTGCAGGCGCTGCTGGAGAAGTATTCCGCCAAGTGAGAAGCTTCCCGTGTGCGTGCGGAAATGCTGACAGCTGTGAATGATGAATCGCTGGAAGGAATTTGAAATAGGGTTCTGGAATATATTTCTATCTGAATAAAAGGGGGATCATGTCTTATGCGGTTAAAGAACAGCTTCATCTATATACCCGTAAGTGATCTTCAAAGGGCTTTGAATTGGTATTCGGAGCATTTGGGCTTTCGATTGGTGGTCGAAGATCCGTTCTGTACGGAAATAAGATCCGAGTCCGGCGTTCGAGCGTTTCTGATTCATAATGATGCAGGCAATGTGACTTCGCAAATGCATTACAGAAATGGCATACAGGCAGCTTACGGATTTACTGTTGACGAGGATATTCCAACACTCTATGGGCAGCTCCGGGACAAGGGGATCAGGGTTGGGGAATTGACCGATTACCAGGGATTATCCTTCAAGTTTTTTGATCCGGACGGCAATGCCATTGAACTGTGGGGAGATTACCCGGTATAGCTTTTGGTCAAAAAAATCGGCGGCCGCCAGGATTTCATTCATGTCCTGGCGGCCGCCGTTATTTGAGTCAGCGTTGTGCATCATTTCGAATATACACTTGATGGTGCGGGATATAGACCAGCATTTGCATCATTCGTTGCTGGACGCTTGATTGGGTTTGATATCGCTGCATGGTGATTGGATGCCGAATGCTCGATTGTAAAATGTCATATGCATCCGGACTATCACCGCATGTTCTTTTAGCTGCAGGCGCAGTTCAGCACCGGCTTACGGGCAGCCTGCGTCTCATCCAATCGGCTGATTTCCGTTGTATGCGGCGCGTTCAGTACGATCTCCGGCGTCTCCTCGGCCTCGCGTACGATCTGGATCATCGTTTCGACGAAGCCGTCGAGCGTCTCCTTGCTCTCCGTCTCGGTCGGCTCGATCATGAGGCATTCCTCGACCGTAAGCGGGAAGTAGACAGTCGGCGGATGGTAGCCGAAATCGAGCAGGCGCTTGGCGACATCCAGCGTGCGGACGCCGTACTGCTTCAGATTTTTGCCGGACAGGACGAATTCATGCTTGCAGATGCCCGGATAAGGGACCTCGAAATAAGGCGCCAGCCGGCTCAGCATGTAGTTGGCGTTCAGCACGGCATTCTCCGACACCTCGCGCAGACCGTCCGGCCCGTAGGTCCGGATATAGGTGTACGCGCGGACCAGGATGCCGAAGTTGCCGTAGTAGGCCTTCACCCGTCCGATCGACTGCGGGCCGCTGTCCTTCAGGGAGAAGCTGCCGTCCTCGTTCTTTGCCACGGTCGGCGAAGGGAGGAACGGAATCAGCTTCGCCTTCACGCCGACCGGACCCGCTCCGGGACCGCCGCCGCCATGCGGTGTGCTCATCGTCTTGTGCAGATTCAGATGCACGACATCGAAGCCCATATCGCCGGGGCGCGTAATGCCCATGATGGCGTTCGAGTTGGCTCCATCGTAGTAGAGCAGGCCGCCGGCTTCATGAACGATCTCGGCGATCTCCACGATCTGGGTCTCGAACAGGCCGAGCGTGCTCGGGTTCGTCAGCATGAGCGCAGCGGTGTCGGAACCGACCGCCGCTTTCAAGGCGTCCAGATCGACCATGCCCTGCGGCGTCGAAGGAATCGTAACCGTGGTGAGACCGGCTGCCGATGCGCTCGCCGGGTTCGTGCCGTGGGAGGAGTCCGGGACGATGACCTTCGTCCGTTCCTCGCCGCGGGCTTCGTGGTAGGCCTTGATCATCATCAGGCCGGTCCACTCGCCATGGGCGCCAGCCGCCGGCTGAAGCGATACAGCGTCCATGCCGGTCAGGGCGGCGAGGTCGCTTTGCAGCGTATGCAGCAGCTCCAGAGCGCCCTGAATGCTCTCTTCCGGCTGGTACGGATGAATCTTGGCGAAGCCGGAGAAGCGGGCGACATCCTCATTGATTTTCGGATTGTATTTCATCGTACAGGAGCCGAGCGGATAGAAGCCGTTGTCTACGCCGAAGTTGCGGCGGGACAGGGCGGTGTAGTGGCGGATGACATCCACCTCGGACACCTCCGGCAGAGCAGCAGGCTCTTCCCGCAGCAGACCGGCGGGCAGAAGGTCCTCCAGCTTCTCTTCCGGTACATCGCATTCCGGCAGGGAATAGGCCGAACGGCCAGGGCGGCTCAGTTCAAAGATCAAGCTCTGTTCCGGTTTCATAAGCAGCCCTCCAATACGCTTGCGAATTCGTCGATCTCGCTCTTGCTTCGTTTCTCGGTTACGGCGACCAGCATGCAGCCGGCCAGCTCAGGGTATTCGCGGCCCAGATCATACCCGCCAAGGAATCCCTCCGAGAGCAGCTTCCGGTTGACTTCCTGCACTTCGGTTCCCTCCGGCAGCTTCAGCACGAACTCATTGAAGTAAGGGGAAGCGAAGGCCAGCGATACACCGGCAATGCCGGCCAGCTTGGCGGCGGCATAATGGCTCTTGCGGATGTTCAGTCCGCCGACATCCTTCATGCCCTCTTTGCCCATAACGGACAAATACACGGAAGCGCACAGCGCGAGCAGCGCCTGGTTGGAGCAAATGTTCGACGTTGCCTTCTCGCGGCGGATATGCTGCTCGCGGGCCTGCAGCGTCAGCACGAAGCCGCGCTTGCCGCTGCGGTCGACCGTCTGGCCGACGATCCGGCCAGGGATGCGGCGCATCAGCGGCTCGGCGACCGCGAAGTAGCCGCAGGTCGGCCCGCCCAGCGAGGCGTTGATGCCGAGCGGCTGCGCGTCGCCGACGACGATGTCGGCGCCCAGCTTGCCCGGCGTCTCCAGCACGCCAAGGGCGAGCGGATTGGCGCTGACGACGAGCAGCGCCTTGGCGTCATGCGCGAGCTTCGCTATCGCGCCAAGATCCTCGATGCATCCGAAGAAATTCGGATACTGGGCCAGCACGGCGGCGGTATCGCCGTCGACCGCCTGCGCCAGCAGGGCGAGATCGGTCACGCCGTCCTCGCAGCCGACCAGGACGACCTCAAGGCCGAGTCCGGCTGCAGAGGTCGCCAGCACCTGCCGCGCTTCCGGATGAACCGCGCGGGAGACCACGATTTTCTTCCGCTTCGTATGCGCGGAAGCCAGCACCGCCGCTTCGGCGAGAGCCGTCGCGCCGTCGTACATGCTGGCGTTGGCGACCTTCATACCGGTTAGCTCGCAGATGTAGGACTGGAATTCAAAGATGGCCTGAAGCTCGCCCTGGCTGATCTCGGGCTGATACGGCGTGTAGGCTGTATAAAACTCCGAACGGGAAATGACATGGTTGATGACGACGGGAACGTGATGGTCATAGAGGCCGGCTCCCAGAAAGCTGGTGTGGCTGTCAAAATCGGCGTTCTTGTCCGCCAGCCGTTTCATATGCCGCAGCAGGGCGTATTCGTCCAGCGCCTCCGACATTGGCAGGCGGCCCTTGTAGCGAACCGCTTCGGGAATGTCGGCGAACAGTTCTTCAACGGACTGAATCCCGATCTCCGCCAGCATTTCGCTGCGGTCCTGCTCGGTCATCGGCAGATAACGATGCTTCATGTTTCGGATTCACTCCTTGGCTAAATGGGATGGATAACGCATGGTTGGGCCTATCCTGTGGTTAGGTTTATCATGTGGTCAGGCTTATCGTGACCGGTCTTGTGCGAGCATCGTGTCTCCATGTCCCATGTCCGGCTTATTCCGGGGAGCTGGGCACGGCCGCTGCCTTTCGGCGTGTTGATCCTACGTGTTGATCGTATAGACAATTATCCCTGGCGCTCCCGCTTGTAAAAAGGAGCCTTCACGACAACGGCCTTCAGCCGCTTGCCGCGGATTTCGACTTCAAGCTCAGCACCGATTTCGCTGTACTTCGCTTCGACCAGCGCAAGCCCCAGATTCCGCTTCAGCGTCGGGGACTGCGTGCCGGTTGTGATCTCGCCGATTTGGCGTCCATCCGCATAGACGGGATAATGCGTCCGCGGAATGCCGCGGTCGATCATTTCGATGCCGACCAGCCGGCGCGGAACGCCTTGATCCTTCTGGGCTTTCAGCGCGTCCCGGCCGATGAAGTCGCCCTTATCCAGCTTCACGAAGAAGCCGATGCCCGCCTCCAGAGGCGAAATGTCCTGCGACAGCTCCTGCCCGTACAGCGGCAGCTTCGCCTCGAAGCGAAGCGTATCCCGAGCGCCCAGTCCCGCCGGCGTGAGGCCATGCGCACTGCCGGCTTCCAGCAGCCGGTTCCACAGCTGCACGGCCGCCCATGTCGGCGCATAGATCTCGAAGCCGTCCTCGCCGGTGTAGCCGGTGCGCGACAGCAGCACCTCTGTGCCGCAGACGGACGCTTTTTCCACAAAATGAAACGGCTTAAGCTCAGCCAGCGGGAGATTGGTCACCTCGCTCAAAATCTGCTGGGCATGCGGTCCCTGAACCGCCAGAAGCAGCGTCTCCTCGGAGACATCCTTCAGCTCCACGCCGCTCGCCGGCAGGTGATCCTCCAGCCACTGGTAGTCCTTGCCGATGTTCGAGGCGTTGACGACCAGCATGTAGCGCCCCTCTCCAAGCCGATAGACGAGCAGATCGTCCACCGTTCCGCCATTCGGATAGCAGAGCAGGGAATACTGGGCCTGGCCGTCGCTCAGATTGCGGACATCATTTGTGGTCATGAACTGCAGGAAATCCTCGGCCCCGCTTCCGGTGACCATAAATTCGCCCATATGCGAAACGTCGAACAAACCGGCACGGGTACGTACCGCCTCATGCTCCTTCTGGATGCCCGTGAACTGCACCGGCAGCTCCCAGCCGCCGAAATCAATGCTTCTGGAATCCGGGAAAGCCGCGTACAGGTCGTAAAAAGGCGTTCTTTTCAAAGTCTCCAAAGGCCGTGCCTCCTATCGAATTTTTGCTTGTCTTATCATTCCAAAATGAATGGTTCGGATTCCAAAATCCCCTGTTGATGCGCAAAAAAGGACAGAACAAAGACGAATGCAGCCGCAGCGCTGTTCTTCGTCTTCGCTCTGTCCCTTGTACCTGAGAGTTACCCCGCGATTTTGTGTCAAAAGCAGGTTTCCCCGTTGGTGACCGTCCGCCGTAAGCGTCCGGTGCTCTCCAGAGATGCGTCCGGCAGAGGTCCTTTTGCCTGAGAGATTCACCGCCGGGGCCTCCCCGGGGCTTACTCCTTCGGCGCCGTCCCATTCGGAACGGTCTCTCCCTACACCATCATCCGCCATTTCGTATGTGATTCTTCTCACTCCATTAATACTTGAAACGGGGAACCGTGTCAACAGGAAATGGCCAAAAACGCCGGATGAAATTTAATTGCTGTTAGATATATTGACACTGGATAAGGGCATAACTTAGTCTATAGCTATCTGAAAATTCATAACCCAATTCGAATCATTCCCAAATGAGTGGTTCCGGCGACGTTCGCCAATTCCCACAAAAAACGAAAAGAGGCGGCAACCGAAAATGAGTGAAATTCTGGACAATCTCCGGTACAGTGAAGAGCATGAATGGGCGCAGCAGGGGGAAGGTCGCACCGTGCGCATCGGCATTACCGACCATGCCCAGCATCTGCTGGGAGATATCGTATTCGTCGAATTTCCGGAAATCGGAACGGCGGTTACGGCAGGCGAAAGTGTGGGCAGCATCGAATCGGTCAAGACGGTATCTGAATTATATTCGCCGGTCTCGGGAACGGTTACTCGGGTCAATGAAGCGCTGGAGGACAGCCCGGAGCTGCTGAACGAGCAGCCTTACGGGGACGGCTGGATTTACGAAGTGGAAGTGGACGGAGACTATGCCGAGGTGACCGCAGGACTGCTGGATGCGGCGGCATATCGCGAACTGGTCGGTGAATAAGTAAACGGTTGGAGATAAGTGAAAAAGACGGCAGGCTCCCCTCCGGCAATTTCTTCTTCGCATGATTCGATTGCGGGTGGACAAGGGGCCTGCTTTGCTATGTTTTGCGGAACGTGATGCTTTTGAAATACGTGATGTCTCTTGAAATATGTAATGTTTCTTGAAATACATGATGTCTGCTGAAATGCACCTTGCTTTGTTGAAATACGTGAGGTTTGTTAAACTGCGGGATGTCTGTTGAACTTTGTAATGTCTGCTGAAATTCATGATATTTGCCGAGGATGGTGTGCCGAAAACGATTATTTAACGGGAAAGCTGACGATACCGGGGAAAATCTCGGGGGCCAACCTCCAGAAGACCGGGAACAACCAAAGGGCGGCGGCTGCGAACAGGGCCCAGATTGCCAGAAGTCTCGTGCCTTTGCGGATTCTTTTTGCCGGGCGGACGATCAGAAGGCCATAGACTGCGGCGGAGTAGAAGGGGAAGAGAGCGGCTGCGATCATGGCGAGAGCCAGTTTAAAAGTGACCTCGCCCTGCGAGATGGGAATCATAGCATCCGGGTTATTGACGGGATTCGCCCAGATTACGATAGCGAGCAGCGGCAGCCAGGCCGCCAGCACATGGACGATATAAGCCGTGATGCGATTGGAACTGTTCAGCTCCGCAGCAATCAGCCAATAGCCGCACCAGACGAGCGCATAGACGAAGCCGAAGGCCAGCATCCAGAACCGCATTTCAGTCAGCGTGCTCCCAGTCGGCAGGCCGGGCGGCAGCTCCCAGAATAAGCGGGGCGAGCTCCACAGCAGGAATGTCCCGAAGGTGTATATGGACAGCAGCAGGATGACCTAAAAGATGATACCGATCCAGGGCAGAATGGCGATATTCAAAAGATATTTCCACAGCTTCGAGCTGGATAGCGGGCGGAATGGGGAAGACATGGATTGTCGTCAGCTCCTTTCCTCTTTCAATTTCCGCATTCTGCAAGTTTTTCCTGCTATGAGGCATTGCGGGTCAACGTAAAAAGACGGATTTCAAAGCGTAGTCCAATCCGGTACTACCTGGAATCCGTCTTTCTTTTGTGGCTTTTTGGGTCTGCCGGAGGTCTACTTTGGTGAGTTCCGGCCGATACTAGCAGTATGTATTTACCACTCTATTCGCTCTGAAGCTGACGCAGCACAATGATCTCCACGCGCCGGTTCTTCTGGCGGCCGCTGGCGGTGCTGTTGTCGGCGGCCGGCCGCGTATCGGCATAACCCGCGTACTGGAACCGGCTGGCGCTGAGTCCTTCTTTTTCAAGGAAAAAGCGGAGCACAGACTGGGCGCGTTCACCCGACAGCTGCCAATTGTCCCGGTATGGAGAGGAGGGTAGCACCGGCGTGTTGTCGGTGTGTCCCTCAATGCTGATCACCGCAGAGATGTCCCGGAACAGGCCCGACAGCTGGTGCAAGGCGGGCTGTGCGTCAGGCTTCAGGTCAGCCCTGCCGACATCGAACAGAAAGCGGTCGCTGAGCGTGATGGTGATGCCCTGGGGCTTGTCCGCGACAAAGATCTGATCGCCGAGATTATTGTCCGCTACATATTGGGTAATGACGTTCATCAGCTGGGCCAGCTTGGCTTCCTGCTGGCGGAAGGCCAGTTCGCGCTGCGAGGGGGAAGCCGTAGCTTCCGGCGTAGCGGATGGTGACGCACCACTCTTGCTTCCATCCGGTGTGATGGAAGGCTGGGCCGAGGACAGGGCCTCGGAGCCTTGTCCGTTGTCCTTTCCCTTTTGGCCGCTCAGCAGTCCATTCCCGCCGTCCAGAAGGCCGCTTCCGGTCTGGAACGAGCGCTGAAGCGAGGAGATGACGTTCCCGTATTTTTCCTGATCGAGGCTGCTCATCGCAAAGAGAATCACAAAGAAAATCAGCAGAAGCGTGATCAAATCAGCGTATGTAATCATCCAGCGGTTCTGGCCATCCCGTCCCTCCCGTCCCCGGTTGCCGCTTCTTCGCTGTCTCATAGCCGCGCCTCTGCAGGCGTCCGGCCCGGGGTATCGCGGTTCAGGAAGGTGGAGAGCTTCTTGCGGACGAGATTGGGGTGATCGCCATTCTGTACGGAAAGGATGCCGATGAGCAGCATTTCCATCTCCTGTACCCGCAGCTGCCCGCGCGCTCTGATCTTGGAGGCGATGGGAAGGAACAGAAGATTGGCGCTGGCAACGCCGTACAGGGTGGCCGTGAAGGCCACCGCGATCGAGGGGCCGAGATGCGAAGGATCAGTCAGATTCCCGAGCACGCGGATAAGTCCCATGACGGTGCCGATGATTCCCATGGTCGGCGCATAGCCGCCCGCGGCTTCGAACAGCTTGGCGCCGCTCTCATGCTTCTGCTCCTCCGAGTCCATCTCGAACTCCAGGATTTGCCGAACCTGTTCGGGATCGGTGCCGTCGACGATTAGCCGCAGCCCTTCACTGGTAAAAGGGTCGGGGTGGCTGTCCGCCCGTGGCTCCAGAGCCAGCATACCGTTACGGCGGGAAAGGGTCGCCATTTCGACCATTTCCTCTACCAGCTCCTCGAGGCGGTCCGGGCTGCGTCTGAAAGCCATGCCAAGCGCCGCCGGGATGCCGCGAAGGGTCCGGGCGGGAAAGCTGATCATAACGGCCGCGACGGTTCCTCCGATGACGATCAGAGCGGCGTTCCATTGCAGAAGGCCGGTAATCCGTCCGCCTTCCCAAAAAAAGCCGCCGACCAGTGCGGCGATTCCGGCCAGAATGCCGATGATAGAGGTGAGATCCATGAAAGTTTCTCCTTTATAATTAGGTTTGCATGATAGACGGAAGGCATGTATAATTGACGGGAACAAACATTCTTATATTGCTGATATGATCCAGCATTTGACGCTTTCATATATTTTAGACGATTAGGGGGAGACGGGCAAATGAATGATATTGTCGTCAGTACAAAGACCTTCAATCTGGAGTCCGAGTACACACCCCAAGGCGACCAGCCTCGCGCGATTGCCGAGCTGGTGGAAGGGCTGAAGCAGGGCAAGAAGCATCAGACACTGCTGGGCGCCACGGGAACGGGCAAGACGTTCACCATTGCGCAGATGATCGCCAAAGTGAACAGACCGACGCTGGTCATCGCGCACAACAAGACGCTGGCCGCGCAGCTGGCGAGCGAGTTCAAGGAGTTTTTTCCGCAGAACTCGGTCGATTATTTTGTCAGCTACTATGATTACTATCAGCCGGAGGCTTACATCCCTTCTTCGGATACTTATATAGAGAAGGATTCCAGCATCAATGAAGAGATTGATAAGCTGCGCCACTCTGCGACGAGCTCGCTGTTCGAGCGGAGGGACGTCATCATTGTAGCGAGCGTGTCCTGCATTTACGGTCTCGGATCACCGCAGGAATACGGCAGCCTGCTGCTCTCTCTCCGGGTCGGCATGGAGAAGCCGCGGAATCAGATTTTGAGCCGGCTGGTCGATATCCAGTATCAACGGAATGACCTCAATTTCGTCCGCGGCACCTTCCGGGTGCGCGGCGATGTCATTGAGATTTTCCCCGCTTCCCAAGGGGAGCACGCCATCCGCGTAGAGCTGTTCGGCGACGAGATCGAGCGGATCACCGAGATCGACGTGCTGACCGGCGAGCTGATTGGCGAGCGCGACCATGTCGCCATCTTCCCGGCGTCTCACTTCGTGACGCAGGAAGAGACAATGCGTGTTGCGCTGAAGAACATCGAGCGCGAGCTGGAGGAGCGGCTGGCAGCGCTGCGTGGAGCCGGAAAGCTGCTGGAAGCCCAGCGGCTGGAGCAGCGGACCCGGTACGACATCGAGATGATGAATGAGGTCGGCTTCTGCTCCGGCATCGAGAACTATTCCGGACCGCTGACCTTCCGCGAGCGAGGCGCGACGCCATACACGCTGATGGATTATTTCCCGGACGATATGCTGGTCGTCATCGATGAGTCCCATGTTACGCTGCCGCAGATCCGGGCGATGTACAACGGCGACCAGGCGCGGAAGACCGTGCTGGTCGAGCATGGCTTCCGCCTGCCGTCGGCGCTCGATAACCGTCCGCTGAGGTTCGAGGAGTTCGAGGACAAGGTGAAGCAGATCGTCTATGTATCCGCGACACCGGGACCTTACGAGCTGGAGCACTGCAATACGATGGTCGAGCAGATTATCCGGCCGACAGGTCTATTGGACCCGATTATCGAGGTTCGTCCCACAGAGGGACAGATCGACGATCTCATCGGCGAAATCCGCGAGCGCATCGACCGCGACGAACGTGTTCTCGTTACGACGCTGACGAAGAAGATGGCGGAGGATCTTACCGATTACCTTAAGGATATCGGCATCAAGGTCCGTTACCTTCACTCCGACATCAAGACGCTGGAGCGGATCGCGATTTTGCGCGATCTGCGTCTCGGCACGTTCCATGTCCTTGTCGGCATTAACTTGCTGAGAGAGGGCCTCGACCTGCCGGAGGTATCGCTCGTTACGATACTGGATGCCGACAAGGAGGGCTTCCTCCGTTCCGAACGTTCGCTGATCCAGACGATCGGCCGGGCGGCGCGGAACTCCGAAGGCAAGGTCATCATGTACGGCGACAACATTACCGAATCGATGGATAAGGCGATCACCGAAACCCAGCGCCGCCGCTCCATCCAGACCGCCTACAATGAAGAGCATGGCATTACGCCGCAGACGATCCACAAGAAGGTCCGCGACGTCATTGAGGCAACGAAGGTAGCCGAGTCCAAGGCCGACTATCTGACCGGCGCTTCCGGCAAGATGAACAAGAAGGAACGCCAGACTCTGATGCAGCGCTTGGAGGCCGAAATGAAAGAGGCCGCCAAGAACCTCCAGTTCGAACGCGCCGCCGAGCTCCGCGACGCGCTGCTGGAGCTGCGCGCCGAATAATAACGCTGACTACATCACGATAGATTCCCTGCATGATATGAACGGCGCTGTTATCAGGCCGTTCTTCGTGCTTTTGTCACAACGTCCAGCGCATCCCGAAGGGACAGCGGGTCACAGCAGGAAGTGACAGAAAACGCGCCACCCCGTGAGACGTCCAGCGCATCCCGAAGGGACAGCGGGTCACAGCAGGTAGTAGAAGAAAGCGCGCCGCCCCGTGAGACGTTCAGCGCATCCCGAAGGGACAGCGGGTCACAGCAGGAAGTGACAGAAAACGCGCCGCCCCGTGAGACGTCTAGCGCATCCCGAAGGGACAGCGGGTCACAGCAGGAAGTGGCAGAAAGCGCACCGCCCCATGAGACGTCCAGCGCATCCCGAAGGGACAGCGGGTCACAGCAGGCAGCAGCCCCAATGCGTCGATCTCGCGAGCGCCGTCGTTCGAGCGGTCCCGCAGGGATAAGCGGCTCATTCCATACACGTAACTAAACAGCGCCGCCCTCCCGCACCACGCCAAAAAATTTGCGGGTGTCCAGAGGGCGGAGCCCTTGGGGCCCTCCCGCCGGGAGGGTTTGGGAGGGTGAGTCACAATTACAGAGGAGAGATAACCGTTGGCGAACGAGAATATTGTAATCAAGGGCGCGAGAGCCCATAATCTCAAGAACATCGACGTTACGATACCCCGCGACCGCTTTGTCGTGCTGACGGGGCTGAGCGGTTCCGGCAAATCGTCGCTGGCGTTCGACACGATTTACGCAGAAGGCCAGCGGCGGTATGTGGAGTCGCTCTCGGCTTATGCCCGCCAGTTCCTGGGCCAGATGGAGAAGCCGGATGTCGATTCGATCGACGGTCTGTCTCCGGCCATTTCCATCGACCAGAAGACGACGAGCCGCAACCCCCGGTCTACCGTCGGTACGGTAACCGAGATTTATGACTATTTGCGGCTGCTGTTCGCCCGGATTGGTCATCCGCACTGCCCGGACCACGGCATTGAGATTACGTCACAGACCGTGGAGCAAATGGTGGACCGGATCTTGCAGTATCCCGAAAAGACGCGGCTGCAGATCCTGGCGCCGGTTATATCCGGACGCAAAGGCGAGCACAAGGGCTTGTTCACTGATATTTCGAAGCAGGGCTTTGTCCGCGTCCGTGTGGATGGCGAGCTGCGTGACTTGTCCGAGGAGATTGAGCTGGAGAAGAACAAGAAGCACACGATAGAAGTCGTGGTCGACCGGATTGTCATCAAAGAGGATATCGAGTCCCGATTGACGGACTCCATCGAGACGGCGCTGAAGCTGTCCGGCGGCAAAATACTGGTCGATATTATCGGACAGGAAGAACTGCTGTTCAGCTCCAGCTTCGCTTGCCCGATCTGCGGATTCAGCATGGAGGAGCTGGCGCCTCGCATGTTCTCGTTCAACAGCCCGTTCGGCGCCTGCCCGGAATGCGACGGACTCGGCGCCCAGATGATCGTCGACCCCGACCTGCTGATTCCGGATATGGGCAAGTCGATCGAAGACGGGGCTTTCCTGGCCTGGACCGGAAGCACCTCCAACTACTATCCGCAATTTCTCAAGTCGGTGTGCCAGCACTTTCATATTCCGCAGGATGTGCCAGTAAGTGAACTGACCCCCGAGCAGATGAACAAGCTGCTTCACGGTACAGGTACCGAACGCATTCGTTTCAAGTATGAGAATGACTTCGGCCAGAGTAAGGAAGCCATGGTCCCCTTCGAAGGCATCATTCCCAATCTGGAACGGCGATACCGCGAGACGGCGTCGGAGGGCATTCGGGAATTTATCGAAGGCTTTATGAGCGCCAAGCCTTGCCCGACCTGCAAGGGCAAACGTCTGAAGCGGGAAATCCTGGCGGTAACAGTCGGAGACAAGAACATTGCCGATGTAACGGATTTGTCGATCGGCGACGGTCAGAAGTTCTTTGGCGAGCTAAGTCTGACCGAGAAAGAAGCAGCCATTGCCAATCTGATTCTCAAAGAAATCAGCAGCCGTCTCGGCTTCCTCGTCAATGTCGGTCTCAATTACTTGACTCTCAGCCGTTCGGCCGGATCGCTGTCGGGCGGCGAGGCGCAGCGCATCAGGCTTGCTACACAGATCGGCTCGAGCCTGATGGGCGTACTCTATATCCTGGACGAGCCCAGCATTGGCCTGCATCAGCGTGACAACGACCGGCTGATTTCAACGCTGGCGCATATGCGAGACCTCGGCAATACTTTGATCGTCGTCGAGCATGATGAGGATACGATGCTGGCCTGCGATTACATCATCGATATCGGTCCGGGAGCGGGCATTCACGGCGGGCAGGTGATGGCTCAAGGGACACCACAGGAGATTATGAACGATCCGAACTCGCTGACCGGCGAATATCTGAGCGGACGCAAGTTTATTCCAGTTCCCCTCAAACGGCGTGCGTCGGACGGACGCTGGCTGGAGGTCCGTGGAGCCAGGGAGAACAACCTGAAAAACGTCAATGTCAAAATTCCGCTTGGTGTCTTCACGGCGGTAACCGGCGTTTCGGGCTCCGGCAAATCGTCGCTCGTCAACGAGATTCTGTACAAGAGCCTGGCGAGAGAACTGAACAGGGCCGTTAAGGTGCGTCCCGGACTTCACAAGGAAATCCGTGGTCTGGACCATCTGGACAAGGTCATCGATATCGACCAGTCGCCGATCGGCCGTACGCCACGCTCCAATCCGGCTACTTATACCGGCGTATTTGACGATATCCGCGACCTGTTCGCCAAGACCAATGAAGCGAAGATCCGGGGCTTCCAGAAGGGCCGCTTCAGCTTCAACGTCAAAGGCGGGCGCTGCGAAGCGTGCCGGGGTGACGGTATCATCAAGATCGAAATGCACTTCCTGCCCGACGTCTACGTGCCTTGCGAGGTGTGCAAAGGCAAACGCTACAACCGGGAGACGCTGGAAGTGAAATATAAAGGCAAGAGCATTGCCGACGTACTGGAAATGACGGTGGAAGACGGAACGGAGTTTTTCCAGAACATCCCGAAGATTCACCGCAAGCTGCAAACCTTGCTGGATGTAGGCCTAGGATATATCAAGCTAGGTCAGCCGGGAACGACGCTTTCCGGCGGGGAGGCCCAGCGCGTCAAGCTTGCTTCGGAGCTGTACCGCAGAAGCACAGGCAAGACGCTGTACATTCTGGACGAGCCGACGACCGGCCTGCATGTAGATGACATCGGCCGCCTGCTTGAAGTGCTGCATCGGCTGGTGGAATCCGGCGAATCCGTTCTGGTCATCGAGCATAACCTCGATGTGATCAAGACGGCGGATTATCTTATTGACATGGGGCCGGAAGGCGGAAGCGGCGGCGGAACGGTAATTGCGACCGGTACACCGGAGCAGATTATCGAGGTTCCGGACTCGTATACCGGAAAATATTTGAAGCCGGTGCTGCTGCGGGATACGGAGCGGACGGAAGCCTTGGATCTTCAGACAGCCGAGGCGAAATAAGCGACCGGTCAACCGGACCAAGGAACTGCGCGCTTGGGCTACC